>Ga0247843_1001152_pt1 | contig 56507 bp, 49 predicted proteins | sample LaCruzMarch2017__FD_192420 | JGI IMG/M metagenome (GOLD analysis project Ga0247843, IMG submission 192420) | Freshwater microbial communities from meromictic Lake La Cruz, Castile-La Mancha, Spain - LaCruzMarch2017_8m | ecosystem: Environmental > Aquatic > Freshwater > Lake | place: Spain...
AGCATCTGCAGATGCTTGTTTGAGGCTCCACGAACTGCGAAGCCGCATCGCAAACGCAAGAAAAGGAAGCACCATAAGCCCCCAAAACAATATGTGTTCTGGTTGCTTAACTAAGCGGCTATGTCCCTGCCCCTCTCCACCAGAGTGGAGAAGGGTTCAGACCGCGATCAGGCGCGGGTTGCCCAGACGAGGCCGCGGCGCAGGATTTCCTTCTGCTCCGGAATCTCCAACACGTTCCGCTGGTGACCCAGCGCCGTGTAGAACACATTGCCCTTGCCGTACTTCTTCGTGTAGATTTGCGGCATGCGGCAAGGGTTTTCCGTGTGCGGGCCATCGGCACCCGGCGTCGGGAAAGTCGTGTAAGCAAGCACCCGAACGCCCGGATCGACGTGCAGGTAATACTGCTCGCTGGCGACCTCAAAGTCGGCAATCCCATCGGTAATCGGGCTCGAAACCTCGCGATTGATCACGATCGGGTAGCGCGTACCGTCGTTGCCGGGGTGCGACACGAACTGCGAACCGGTGAGGAACTGCCATTCGGTGTTGTTCCGGAAGGCATCGCACATGCCGCCGTGGCAACCGGCCAGACCGATGCCGTGCTCGGCAACCGCTTTCAGAACCGGGCCGATCTGCGCGCCGCTGATCTCGCCCATCGTCCAAACCGGAACGAGAAGGTCCTTCGAGAAGACCTTCTCTTCATCGGCAAATGCGTCCAGCGAGTCGGCGACTTCGACCTCGAAGCCCTCCGCGATCAGAATCTCCTCAAAAAGGGCGGCGATGTTCTGGGGCTCGTGGCCGTCCCACCCGCCCCAAACGATCAGTGCTTGTTTTGCCATAGCGATCGGCAGGTTACCGTGGACGACCGCCGCCGCCACCGGTACCGGTCGGTCGACGCCCGCCCTGCGGTCCGCCACCGGCCAGGCCGCCGCCCTGCTGCGCTTCCTGCATCTTCTTCTGCGTGTCGCGAAGCTCGGCGACGTTGATCTCGGCGGTCACAACTTCCTCGCCTTCCGTCAGGCCAGAGAGCACTTCCACGCCGTCGTTGCCGGTCTCGCCGATTTCGATCGACTTCTCCGTCGGCGGAAGCTTCTCGCCCGCCTTCACGCGAACGGTTGCCTTGCCGGGTCCGGTGGTCTTCACCGCTTGGGCCGGCGCAATCAGAACGTCGGGCTTGTCCAGCGTGATGAACTCGCAGGTCGCGTTCATGCCGGGCGTAATCTTCACCTTGTCTTGCGGCTTCAGGCGAACCCGGACCTTGATCGCCGTGATGTTGTTGGCAGTGTCGGCGGCCGGATTTACGCGGGTCACCTCGCCGTCGAGGAACTCACCGGGGAACGCTTCGGTCACGATTTTGACTCTCTGTCCGTCGCGAACCGACGCGATATCCGCCTCGTCGACCGCGCACTCAACGTAAAGCTGCGTCACGTCGCTAATCTGCACCAGCGAGGTTCCCTGCGCAAACGTGCTGGTTCCGGGCGGAATGATCGTGCCCTCTTCCAGATATTTCTTCGTCACCACGCCGTCGCGCGGGGCAACGACCGTCGTGCTGTCGAGCTGCACCTTGGCGTTCTCGACGGCCACCTGGTTCCGCTTGGTCGATGCCTGCGCGCTCACGAACTCGTTGCGGCGAACCTCGGCCTGAATCCTGCCGTCTTCGGCTTGCTTCAGGTTGATCTCGGCCGTCTTAATGGCCTGCGTGGCCTCGGCCATGTCCGTTCGCGTGATGCCGTCCTGCGCCGAGTTCGCCTGGGCCAGGGCGAAGTTGGAGTTTGCGCGGTTCAGGTCCAGTTGCGCGGCGATGAGTTGGGATTCAAAGCTCTCCTTCAGCGTCTTCGTCCGCTGCTCCGCCACGTCGTAGGAATTTTGGGCGCTGGCCACCGCGGTGCGGGCCCGCTCCACCGAGCTTGAGGCAACGTAGCCTAGCTCTTCGAGCTTCATCTGGCGCTTCAACTCCGCATTCGCGTTATCCAGCGCGACTTTTGCGCTTCGCAAATTCGCTTCTGCATCGTTTCGCTGTTGCGGAATTTCGACTTTTTGCAGACGATCCAAGGCCGTCTTGGCCGTCGCAAGCGAAGCCTTAGCCGTTTCCACGGCGGAGCGCGTCAGCTTTGGCTGCCGCGTCATCTCCAGCTTGGCGCGCTCCAGCCGGACCTTGGCGGACGCCAAGTTCGACCGCGCTTCCGCGACGGCGGTCACGTTCTGCGCGACCTGAAGGTCGAAATTCTTTCGAGCCTGCTCCACTCGGGCGTTCGCGCTGTCCAGGTCCGCCTGCGCCTGGTCGTAAACCGACTGTGTGTCCGCCGGGTCGATGAGGGCGATAAGGTCGCCCGCCTTGACCACGCTCCCTTCCTCAACCACAAGCTTCACGACCTTTCCGCCCGCCTTCGACTTCACGTCGACGGTGGTATCGGCGACCACCTGACCGGTTGCCGAGATCGAGCGAATCAGATTGCCTTTAGCGATCGGCGAGTACCGAAACTCAATCTCCGGCTCGGTCGGCTTTTGCTGCCCAAATGCGAAGTAACCAACGACAACTGCCAAGAGGAGGGCAACGATAATGGCAATTGGTTTCTTCATAGGCGGTTCTTTATGGCTTATTCCCCGGGCAATTCGCGACCCGTGGCGAGCTTCAGCCGGAGCTCGGCGATCAATTCATCATAGATGGCTTCGACATAGTTGCTCTCTGCGGTGACCAGGCTAACCTGGGCCGTCAGTACATCGATGAGCGTGCTGGCACCGGCGTCTTTTGAGCCCACGGCCGCCGCATAGTTCAGCTGCGCGGCCTCAAGTGCCAGCTTGGCTGCCTCGAGTCGGCGCTGGTTCTGGACTGTTTCGATGAAGGCGCTTTCGATCTGGGCCCGGGCGGACTGTTCAAACTGCGCCAAAGTCGCTTCGGACGACGTGATCTGCGCGCGCTGCTCTCGAACTTGCTCGCGCCGCAAGCCGCCGTCGAACAGCGGATAGGAAATCGAAAACGTCAGGTTCCGAGTGAACGCCTTGTCCGGCGTCACGATGTACGACGCGTTGCCGTCCAGCGAGAACGTCGCGCCAGCCTCGAGCTCTTGTCGCTTCAGCGATAGCCGCTGGCTCTCGATGTTCTTCCGTCGGCTGGCGATATCTGGTCGCTTGGCGAGCCCTTCGGTGAGCGCCGCCGTGAGGTCAGTCGGTTCCGAAAGCGCCGCGTTCGGGTCGACCGGTTCTAGCGGCGCAAGCGGATCGGCCGCCGACAGTCCCAGGGTTGCCTTAAGCGAAGAGGCGTTCGTTGAGGTTCGGCTTCGGGCCGAGATAGCCGAGACCCGGGCGTTCAAGGCATCCGCACGCGCCTGAAGTCGATCCTTTCGCGCGGTGGCACCAACATCGATCTGCGCGACCGTCTGGTCCAGAATCTTATCGGTTCGAAGCACCTGAGCGTCGGCGACCTTTTGCAGTTCCTGGGCGCGCAGTGTTTCGTAGTACTGTTGCAACACAGTGAAAAGCGTTTCGCGCAGAGTTTGCTTGAGCACGTCTTGCGACGCGAGCGTTTGTCGCTGGGCGGCGCGGTACGACAGGTTTCGTTGGCCGCCATCCAGCAACCGGATGTTGCCATCAACTTCCGTCTGGCCCCGGTCGTTGCGCGAAATCACCTTTCCAAATTGGGAGCTATTCTGCTCGGAGACGCCGTTCGTGTAGCTAAACGACGGCGTTATGTTTGGGAAGAAGGAAGCGAACGACTGCTTTTCTCGGGCGCGGGCCGCCTCGATATCGGCGATGGCAGCCCGAATGGTGCCGTTCTTCTCTTTCGCAAGCCGTAGCGCTTCGGTAAGCGTCAGCGTTTTGGGGGCATCCTGGGCGAAAGCCCCGCCAGAAACGGCGGCCAGGGCGAGAACAAAAAGAGAATTGCGCATTGCGCCTCCCACGTTACCGAAACTACGGAAACGCCCTAAGTCTTTTTGCCCCCGCATCCCCGCCCTATTGTACGTGGTCCCATTCCGGATCGTTCCGGAAAGGGCTCGGCTTTCTAAGCGTAGTTCGGCTTGAAGTGCGTCGGGTCGACATCCCAGAACCCGGTCTCTTTCTCATAATTTTCGATTCGGCCGAAGATTCGTTTGACCGCCGACTGGATCGACGGGAAGTCGATTCCGTCGAAAATCGCCGTTTCTCTCAGGTTTCCGTCGTTATCTGGAACTAGGCGCGTCTTCTTGATTCCTTGCTCCAGCTGCTTCCGCCCGGCAAAGCCAAGGTTCTTCAGCGCCGCCGCCACCACGTCTTTCGAGTGTTCGCGAGGGCCGTAAATCGCCGACTTATAGACCAGTTCGCTGAACTCTTGGTAGTTCGGAATAATGTTCCCCGCCGGCATCGCGAAGTACTTGATGACGTCGTGGATGGCCTCGATGGACCGGGCCGGATAGTAATAGAGGAACAGGCGCGCGCCTTCCAAGAAGAAGTTGTAGTGCGCGGCTTCGTCGGCGGCGATCGTCATGGCGGCCTTTGCCAGCACCGGGTCCTCGCTGTTTTTGTACATTTCCAGGTCGCTTTGGCCACGCGCGATGACCGCCGTGTTCAGGTAGTTCACCTGCGTGGCGCGCTCTTGGAACACGGTGTAGAAAATCATGTGGACCGGGTCGTCCCACGGAAGCTGCCACATATTCGCGCGAAGCTCTTGCATGTAATCGCGCAACCAATCGCCGCTTCGGCGGCCGCTAAACAGCACCGCGTTATGCCATAGCTCGGCGTGGCGCTCTTCTTCGCTGCCCCACCGAATGTGGAAATGCGAGCGGCCGTGGCTCTGCCGAATCACCTTGAGCAGCGTGGTGACATAGTCTGGCACGTACTGTTCGACGGCGAAAAAGCCCTCGAGAATCTTGATCATCTCCGGCGAGTGGTCCTGCCGCATGTTGCGCCAGTCGAACGAATTGTCCGGGTTCCAGTTCCGCTGCTGCTGGCTTTTGGCCACGTACCAGCGGTATAGGCCCACGAAACCCCGCTCGATGAGGCGATCTTTTTCTTCCCGGCTGAGCAGCCCCACCGGGATTTTCGGTCGATCAGCCTCGATCTGCTGGATGATTTCGTTGTCGTAGCTTATCAAGATGCTTCCTTTTTCCCGCCGGACTTGGCCCCGCGAACTTCGGAAGCTTAACCGAACGGCCCCCGTTTCTACTGCCGTTATTTTCTAGGACAGGGGCCCTAGAGGTACGGTTCCAGCAGTTGCCGTTGCTGGTCCAGCGACTCCCACACCTTGCCCGGCTCGCCGTAGACCAAGGTGTACGGTCCACTAAAGTCGGCGGCCTTGGTGATCTCCAGGCAGCGTCGGAAATCCTCCTCGTCGGGCACGCCGTTCGTGTACTGGCACTTGGCGTGGCAGCTCGTGGCGTAGCGGGCGATAAGCTCTAAGTCTCGATACTTCGTGGGTCCACCCCAGTTGCCGAAATCGAAGCAGAGGCCGATGCGACCGTCGAGTTGGGCGAAGACCTCGTGGATGGCCGCGGGGGTGGCGAGCGTTTCGAACCAGTTTTCCGTGAGGACCCGGACGCTATCTTGGCTGGCGAGCTTGCTCAGTTGCTGGGTGGCGAGGGCGGTGGCGCCGGCCTGCTTTCCGCCGATGACGCGGACGCACTTCGATCCGAGCTTGCCGGCCCGGGTGATCCAGTCGGCGGTCCATTCTCGATCGCGGTCGTGGTGCTCGGGGTCGGTGATGTTGCCGTCGTCAATCAGGAGCGACCAGAGCTCGACGCCGGCTTCGTCGATGGCGTGCTTGAGCTCGGCGAGGTAGCTGTCGTCTTGGTGCGGGATGTGGAAGTGGCACAGCTCCATGGTTTTGTAGCCGTGCTTGGCGAGCTCGCCGGGGACCTCGAGGAGGTCGAGCGCGTCGCCGCCCGGCGACATCATTTGGGCGGACGGTTCTCCCGGCCGCCCAATCCCCGAAGACCGAATGAGCGAATGCACCGCCCACGTACTCACCGAAACCCTCCGCACCGACATGGGTCTAGTTTGGCTGATCGGTGCATCGCAGCAATTCTTCGCCGGCTTCCCGGAACGCGCAACGGTCTGGATTCAGAAAGGTGAAAGTACTGTTTTCGTTTATGGAAATGTCAGAGCACTCGTGACCGGAGGAAGTCCAATCGAGCTGCAAAACTGGGACGCAGTTGTTCTCCATGATCCGCCAGCCGGTGAACCTGGAAGTTGATAGGCGTGTTTAAATGGCATGTCAACCAGTGCCGGGGAAGATATCAGTAGGTACTCAGTGCTCCGAGTCATCGCAACGTAGAAGAGTCTTCTTTGTTCTTCCTCGTGGTCCGGTTGGGACAGAAATGATTTATCAGGGTCGTATCCACGAGGCACAAGTCCGTGTACGGCCCCTGCAATTACTGATGCCCGGGCCGTCAGGCCCTTGGATTTGTGCAGGCTCATAACTCGAACGTGAGAGACTTCCGTCGGCATAACAGGCTGGGTGATAGAATCCACCAACAGGTCGTACAGGTCCTTTGCGCCGGATTCCTCGTGCACGCTTACGCCAGCCAATGTGCGGATGTCCTCGGCCCACTATTGGTCCTCGGGAAAGAGGCTGTCAAGCAAGTCCTGACCCTTCTTTTCTTTGAGTGACGCCAACCTAGACTTTAATTCTGTGAATGGTCCATAAAGGGCACTGATGCCAGACAGGGTCTGGGTGCCGCTTGTGACCGCCTCAAGGACATCCCACGGTTCGACGTTGTTAGCTTCGCAGTAGGCACGCAGTTTCGCAAAGTTGCCCGCTCGGTATCCTGTCGTCCAACCGCCGAGCCAACATCGGAGCGAAACCCGGTCCTTCGGGTTCGCCAAAAGCGTGAGGATCGTGAAAGCCTGTTGCGCTTCCTCCTCTTCCAGCTGTTCCTCCGCAAAGTAGCTGAGAGCTTCGATATCAGCAGAGCGTAAAGCCCTCCGAATCTCTCGGCCGATCAACCGAGATGGAGCCATCACGAGTATTTCGCCATCCTGGACACCTTGTTCTTTGCAATATTTTACGTAAGCGAGGACCCCTTCGACTTCTGTGGCGCGATCAGGATATCTACGAACAAAGACTTCCCCAGCTTTAGCATCGGGAAGCGCAACTGGGTATCTACTAGCTTTCTTCGTATTCTGTTTGATCAGAGTTTGGGCCGACCTGAGGTGAGATGTCGGGCAACGACGGCTAACTTCCATTGTCAACGCTTCGACCCCGGGCTTGGCAGCGTACTCGCGCAATCCTTCAGGGTGAGCGCATCGAAACGAATAGATCGATTGATCCAGATCCCCGACAACGGAACATACACTGTCGGGCGAGTCGCAAAGTAACTCAATAACAGTCTGATCGACCTTGTTAAGGTCTTGGTACTCGTCAACCAGAATTGCCTTGTACTTCGTCCGCCATACAGAGTTGGGTTCGGCAGCCAGGAACTCATACGCCTCCTTCACAAGTTCTCCCACCATCATCGATTGGTGGAACTTCAACCAGTTCTTGAGCGAAGTGTCGTAGGACGCGTACAGAGAGTCCGTCGGCGTGCTGATTGGGTCCCCCTGGTTTTGCGCCCACAATGCTTCGAACAGCTTGATTCGTTTAGTCTGTTCCCGGGCTGGCTTGTAGTCTGCGTTCTCGGCATACAAATCAGCTAGCAATGGCGCCATTTCAAAGTTGTAGCATCCTGCTTTCGTTACCGCTAACAGGAAACGAGGGTGTCGACCTCTCACTCGGAGGAAGTCCTGATCCTCAACAATGCTGAAGCAAAGACTGTGAAGCGTTGAAGCTCGGAACGATCGAGCCCCTTCTGGCAGCGTTTTTTCTAGCGACTTTCTAAGGTCATTGGCGGCTGTTCTTGTGAACGTAACTGCCAGAATCTCTTGCGGCGCAACCCGTTTCTGCTGAATGAGCCGAAGCAGTCGCTTGGTCATGCAGTAGCTTTTGCCGGTGCCGGGGCCCGCTTGTACACATTGTCGCTTCGCTTCAGAAATAACAATTTCGAGTGCTTGTCCATCAAGACTCACTTGCCAAGTCTCCTCGGAATTGGCTTCATCGCTCGTTGCAAATTCATAAGAATTGTCCATGGTGCCTTAACTATTCGGGCGTTAACACTGGCTTGCTCCCCTATCGGATGAGGGTTTTCTGCTCGGAGTTCCTACTTCGTTTTACACTTAAGAGCCTATTCTTTGTGGTTTGCAGGGATTTGGTCCCATGCTGACCTGTGTCTCCCCCGTTGCTGAAGCACATCTAAACTCGGCTGTTCCTCAGTCCTGAACCATCAATCGCCAGCGCATGCGCGAGCCTCTTTGGAGACGAACCGCGACACCATCCCAGAGCTTTCGGCCGAGCACGGTGCGGTGAACGCCCGCGTGTTTGGCGCAGCTGATCGGGCGGCGGCGAGATACGGGTGTTCCGGGTGAGACGCCGACAGGATCGTCCTCAGAACTTAGTCGGATGCAACTGCCTCGCCAGTTATAATTGCCGAATGGCGGGGGAGCCGGTTGTTTTCTTGACTGGGGCGCCGGCGGCGGGGAAGACGGTGCTGGCGCGGGCACTGCTGCAACGATTTCCGCGCGGGATCCACGTTCCGGTTGATGATCTCCGCGACTGGGTTGTTTCGGGGTTCGCGGGTCCATCGGCAGAGTGGGGCGAAGAGACCAAGCTCCAGTTTCGACTGGCGGAGGCGGTGGCGTGCGATATCGCCGTGCGGTATCAGGAAGCCGGATTCGCCGTGGTGATCGACCACAATCAAGGGCCGCCCACGCTGGATCGACTGATCGCGGACCGCGTTGCGGGATTGCGAGTGCACAAAGTGGCCGTCGTCTCCGATCTGGAGACAAATCTGGAGCGAAATCGAACTCGGGCCAACAAGTCGTTTGACCCTGCTGTGCTGGAGCAGACGATCCGGCACCAGAATCCGATGTATCGAACCGAGCCGATTCACGAGCAGGGCTGGATTCGATTTGACAACGAACTCAATGGCGTCGAAGCGGCGGCAGATCGACTCTTTGAACTCTTGAATTCGCAGCGATGACTACTCCGCGACTTTGAGAACACTGAGGAAGGCTTCCTGCGGGAGTTCGATCGAGCCGATCTGCTTCATTCGCTTCTTGCCTTCCTTTTGCTTCTCTAGCAGTTTTCGCTTTCGACTGATGTCGCCGCCGTAGCACTTGGCGATAACGTTCTTTCGGAACGGCTTGATCGAATCCGCCGCGATGACCTTCGCGCCGATCGCCGCCTGCACCCGAACCTCGTACTGTTGCCGGGGGACGACTTTCTTCAGCTGCTCTACCATGGCCCGACCGCGGTTATAGGAGAACGACCGGTGCACGATGAACGACAGCGCGTCGACCGGGTCGCCGTTCAGCAAAATGTCCAATTTCACCAAGTCTGCCGGCACATAATCGGACAAATCGTAGTCGAACGAGGCATACCCCCGCGTGTTCGACTTCAGCTTATCAAAGAAGTCCAGCAAGATTTCGCCCAGCGGCAGCGTGTAATACAAAATGCTGCGCTGCGTGGTCGGGTAGTCCGTCTTCAGGTAGGTGCCGCGCCGCTCTTGGCAGAGCGTCATCACCGAGCCCACATATTCGTTGGGAACCATGATCGTCGCCTTCACCGTCGGCTCCAAAATCGTCATGATCAGGTTCGGATCGGGAAAATCGGCCGGGTTCGAAACGTGCATCTCGTCGCCGTTTTTCATCTCCAGGTGGTAATCCACCGAGGGCGCGGTGAGGATGAGGTCCAGGCCAAACTCGCGCTCCAAGCGCTCGCGGGCGATCTCCATGTGCAATAGGCCAAGGAATCCGCACCGGAATCCGAAGCCAAGCGCCGCCGACGTTTCCGGCTCAAAGTTCAAGCTTGCGTCGTTTAACCGCAACTTATCGATGGCATCACGCAGGTCTTCGTACTGGTCGCCATCGCTGGGGTAGAGGCCACAGAAGACCATCGACAGCGCACGTCGGTAGCCCGGAAGCGCATCGTGCGAGGGGTTGTTGGCCAGCGTCACCGTGTCGCCAACCTGGGCGTCGCCGATCGACTTCATGGAGGCGGTGATGAAGCCCACCTCGCCGCACGCAAGGCCGGTATCCACCGTGAGGCCGGGCGAAAAGTGGCCGGTGGAATCGATGTCGAACATCGATCCGGTCGCCATCATCTGGATTCGGTCGCCCTTCTTCACCGCGCCATCCATGACACGAAGGTAGGCAATTGCGCCCTGGTAGCCGTCGTAATGGCTGTCGTAAATCAGCGCGCGCAGCGGCGCATCTGGGTTGCCGGCCGGTGCCGGAAGCCGCGTGACGATGGCTTCCAGAATGTCGTCGATGCCGATTCCGGCCTTGGCCGAGCACGGAATGGCGTCCGTCGCATCGATGGCAACCGCGCTTTCGATCTCTTCGCGGGCGCGCTCCACGTCGGCGTGGGGCAGGTCAATCTTGTTAATGACCGGCACAATTTCCAGGTTTTGGTTCATCGCCATGCTGGCGTTGGCGATGGTTTGGGCCTCAACGCCCTGGCTTGCGTCCACCACAAGGAGGGCGCCTTCGCAGGCGGCAAGGGCGCGCGAAACTTCATAGGTGAAGTCGACGTGGCCAGGCGTATCGATGAGGTTCAGCTGGTAGGTGATGCCGTCGCGCGCCGTATACAGTAGGCGCACGGCGGCCATTTTGATCGTGATTCCGCGCTCGCGCTCGATGTCCATGCTGTCGAGCATCTGCTCCTGGGCGGTTCCCCGAATCGCTCCGCATCGTTCGATCAAGCGGTCGGCCAGGGTCGATTTACCGTGGTCAATGTGCGCAATGATGCAGAAATTTCGGATCAGGGACTGGTCCATAGGCGTGCGTCGCCGAGATTTCAGCGATGCCTGAAAGTGTACCGGGCAGGGTTCGCCAATCGGCTATATTTGGGCATGGAAGCGGTTCGCATCGGCGTTGTGGGTTTGGGGAATATGGGCACGGGACACATCCGGGATAGCTTTCCCGGCATCTCCCGGCTCCAGCTGACGGCAGTTTGCGATGACGACGCGGCCCGGCTGGCAAAGTATCCGGATGTGGCAGCGTTCGTTTCTTTTGAGGAGATGATCGCCTCGGGCCTGATTGATGCCGTGCTCATTGCGACACCGCACTACAGCCACGTGGACCTCGGGGTTGCCGCGTTGGAAGCCGGGCTACACGTTCTGGTCGAAAAGCCAATCGCGGTCCACAAAGAAGCGGCCGAGAAGCTGCTTGCCGCCCACGTCGGACGCGAGCAGTTGAAGTTTGCCGCGATGTTCAATCAGCGAACCGATGGGCTGTACCGAAAGGTGCGAGAGCTGGTTCGCGGTGGAGATTTGGGAGAGATTCGGCGCACAAACTGGATCATAACCAACTGGTTCCGCTCGGCGGCCTACTACGGCTCGGGCGGCTGGCGCGCCACGTGGGGCGGCGAAGGCGGCGGCGTTTTGTTAAACCAATGCCCGCATAACCTAGACCTTTACCAGTGGATCTTCGGCCCTCCGACGGCGATCCGGGCGTTTTGCCAGTTCGGTAAGTTCCACGAGATCGAGGTCGAAGACGCGGTGACGGCCTACTTCGAGCATGCGAACGGCGCGACCGGCGTGTTCGTCACTTCCACCGGCGAGTTCCCGGGCACGAACCGGTTGGAGATCGCCGGCGATCGCGGCAAGCTGGTCGTCGAAGACGGGAAGATCACGTTCATCCGCACCACGCAAGGCGTGCAGGAGTTCAGCGACACGACGGCTTCGGCGTTCCCGTCAATGGAAACCTGGCGATGTGAGATTCCGTATACAGGCGGCGGTCACCAACATAAAAAGATCGTAGAGAACTTCGTCGCGGCGATTTTGGACGGCGACGACCTGCTCGCCCCGGCCAGCGAAGGCATCCACAGCGTCGAGATGGCGAACGCGATGATTTACTCTTCGCTTCGCGGCGAGACGGTTCACTTGCCGCTGGACGGCGCGGCCTACACCGGGCTGCTGGATCAGCTAGTCAGCGGTGAGCTGGACGCAAAAACCGCCTAAACTTCCGGGGTTGGGGGCACGAGGCCAAACATTCGGTAGGCCTCGGCGGTGACCATGCGGCCGCGCGGCGTGCGCTGAAGGAGTCCTATCTGGATCAGGTAGGGCTCATAAACGTCCTCGATGGTGTTGGCGTCCTCGCCCGTGGTCGCGGCCATTGTTTCCAACCCTACCGGCCCACCCTTGTACCTTTCGATCATCATCCGCAGTAGCAGCCGGTCCACATGGTCCAGGCCCTGGCCGTCGATCTCCAGCGCGCCGCAGGCATGGTTCGCGATGTCCAGAGTGATCGAAGCCAGCCCCTGAACCTGGGCGAAGTCGCGCACGCGTCGCAAAAGGCGATTGGCAATTCGGGGGGTTCCTCGGCTCCGCCGAGCGATTTCCTCCGCGCCAGAGTCCTCGATTCCGTAGCCGAGGATATTTGCCGACCGCCGAATAATCTGGAATAGTGCCTCGTTGTCGTAGAACTGGAAGTGCGCGATGATGCCAAACCGGTCGCGGAGCGGGCCGGTGAGCAATCCCTGCCGGGTGGTCGCGCCGACGACGGTGAAGCGCGGAACATCCAGCCGAATCGACCGGGCGGCCGGCCCTTTGCCAATCATGATGTCGACCTTGCCATCTTCCATCGCCGGATAAAGGATCTCCTCCACCGGGCGACTCAGACGGTGGATCTCGTCGATAAAGAGTAAGGAATGGCTCTCAAGGTTGGTCAAAATGCCAACGAGGTCGCCCGGTCGTTCGATGGCCGGCCCGCTAGTGACGTGGATCTCGGCGCCCATCTCGTTGGCGATGATATGGGCGAGGGTGGTCTTGCCAAGCCCGGGAGGGCCGTAAAGCAAGACGTGGTCGATGGGTTCCTGTCGCTGCCGGGCTGCATCGAGAAAGACCTGCAGGTTGCCCTTCAGCTTGTCCTGGCCGATGAACTCGCCCAGGCGACGGGGCCGCAGCGAAAGCTCGCCGCCGGATTCCTCCGGGAAAGGTTGCGGGTTCAGGTCGGGAACGTGGGGCATCTTCGTTTATCGCCTTAGGTTCTGCAGCGCGGCGCGAATCTGGGCTTCGATGTTTCCGCCGGCGGCGCGGGCGGTTTCGGCGGCGGTTTCGGCTTCTTGGCGTCGGTAGCCCAGGGCCAGAAGCGCATCCACCAGGTCATCGGAGGCCGATTTCGTTCGGTCGAGCTTGAGCGCGAGAGACTCCTTGTGCATCTTCTCGCGCAGCTCGAGAATGATTCGCTCGCCGAGTTTCGTGCCAACGCCGGTCGCGCGGGTGAGGGTTTTGGGGTCCTGCGCCAGCACGGCGTGGATGATGGATTCTTCGCCGACTTGGCCCAGTAGCGCGAGGGCGACTTTCGGTCCGCAGCCGGTGACGGTGAGCAAAAGGTCAAAGACGCGGCGTTGGGTTGCGGTGTGAAAACCGTAGAGGGTGGTTCCGTCCTCGCGAAAAATCTGGCGGATGCGCAGTTCGCAGGGCTCGCCGAGAGCGGGAAGTTGAACCAGGATGGTCTCGGGGACGGAAACTTCGTAACCGACACCCCCGCATGCGAGGGTGACGGTGAAGTTCTCGATGTCAATAAGCTCTCCCCGCAACCAACCGACCATGCGATCAGTTTGGCACGGGGAGCGGTCGGTGGCTTACATACCCATACCCATGCCCATGACGGGCGTTTTGAACATCGCTTCGCCGAGGTTCACTTCGGCGAACGAGCACCAGATCTGAACCTTGGCGACGTCCTTGACGTAGGCCGGAACCGTGATGGATCGATTCATCTTGCCACCGGCAATCTTCAACTGCTTCAGCAGGTAGACGTTACCGGCCGAGTCGATGACCTGCCAGTGCGGAGCCGGGCTCTTTGGGGTCTTGAAATCCTTGCTGAGCGAAAGGACGATGCGCTTGTTCTTCATCTCGGCGGAAACGGTGCCGGTGTTGGCCTCGATTCCCTTGAACATGGACGACTTCGACATCATCATCATGTCTTGCTGGGCCAGCCCGGTTGCCGCGAAAGCGGAAACGAGAGCGAGCGAGATGGCGAGTTTGGTTGGGTTGATGAGGTTCATGGTGTTTGGTTTCCTGTTTTGGTTTGGTTGGATTACGCGGTGAGAAAGTCGAGGATCGTGGCGTTGCCGGCCTTTTCTTGGGCGGAGCGCAGTTGGGCGAAAGCGTAGGGTTTGCCGCTGGCATCCACTAGGGCGATCGAGCGGTAGAGCCAAAGGTCCAGGTCGGAAGAGATGGCGAACTTGCCGCTCTTGGCTCCGGATCCGATTCCGCCGGCATTCACCTTAGTGGAAGATTTGAGGGTTTTTGCGTCCGAAAGCGTCTCTGCCATCACAAGGAAGACTCGAGTCTTGGGCCGGATTGCCTTCAGGTTCGACAAGTTGAGGAACCTCTTGCCGGAGGTTTCGACGATGGCGACGGTTCCAAGATTCTGATTTCCGGCTTTGATCGCGCCCTTCGTCACGGTGATGTCGCTGAACCCGGCGAGGCTCCAGCCATTCGTGGAGAGCTGTCCGACCGGCTTCGTTGGCGTCAAAGTGGCACCGGCGAAGGAGACCGAGAATCGCTTGCACCAGATATTCACACCGCCGTACTCGCTCAGATTGGTTCCGGCGGGAATCTCATAGTTCTGGTCGCCGATGTTGCCCTTGATGACGCCGAGGTCTAGGAATCCGGCCTTGTTCACTCCTGCTTGGCTAGCGTCGCTTCCCTTCACAAGGTAGACGCGGACGTCGGGTCCGTTCGAAGTCGAGAATTCGCTGAGTCGAAGGTAGGTCTTTCCGTCCGCTTCCACCAGGATCGCCGAGCCCTTTGTCTCGTGGGCATAAGAAGTAAAGCTACCCTTCGAGAGTTCCTTTACCGCGTTAGCCGATTGACTAACCGGAAGCTTTTCGCTTACCGATTGATTTACGAACAGTAGTTCCGGTCGAAATAGGTACCAACCGACGGCCACTACCGGGATTAGTCCGAGAAGGATAAGTTGCTTTTTTCGTTCCACACCAGAAGAAGACAACCCGGCCAGTGGTTGTTCCACGAAATCAAAGAAAGTTTTCTCGGTATCGTAGCCGTATGTTGCCGATGCTCCTGATGCCGCTTCTCCTGACTGAAAGCACGCCCGTCGACGAAACGCAGACATACAAGACCGAGATTAAAAAGCAGGTGTCGGGCCGCTATCTGGTTGCCCTGCCGGAAGGCTACGAGACCCAGCCCCGAAAGCGATGGCCACTCGTTCTGTTCCTCCACGGATCGGGCGAGCGCGGATCGGATATCGAGAAAGTGAAGATTCATGGCCCACTGAAGGAGATTGCCGCCGGAAGGAAGATCGAGGCGGTCGTGATCGTCCCGCAGTGCGACGATGGTTCGTTCTGGGACGCGGACTCGTTGCTGGGCCTGATCAACGTGGCCGAGCGCAAGTACCGCATCGACAAAGACCGGGAAACGGTGACCGGCCTCAGCATGGGTGGCTTCGGAACCTGGGACCTCCTCGCGGCGGCACCGAGTCGATTCGCAGCGGCAGCGCCCATTTGCGGAGGAGGAAACCCGGCCAAGGTGGCGACCTACGCCCACGTTCCGCTATGGATTACCCACGGCGACCAAGACGGCGCGGTGAACATCGGCCAAAGCATCGTGATGGTGGACGCACTGAAGGCTGCGGGCGCTAGCCCAAGGTTCGACAAGATCGTCGGTGGCGGACACGACGTTTGGACGAATGTTTACAACCGCGACGACTTCTGGGCGTGGCTACTCAGCCAAAAACGAACCAAGCGTTAACCGACCGGCGGGAACAGCTCGGCAATCTGCAGAAGATGGCCGGGAAAAACCTCAACGGAAAGCGTATGGGCGAGCACGCGCCGGTCCTGCCAGGTTCCCGTTGCGGGATCCGGCAGCCGGTGAACGTAGAGCAGGCGGTTCGTCACATCGACGACCCAGTATTCGGGAATGCCGTGCCGGGCGTAAAGGGCCGCCTTGCGCCCGAGATCAAAAGCTAGGGAAGTGTCCGAGACCTCCACCAATAGCAACACTTCGGCTGCGGTTGGAACATTCAGGGCACGTGCCCGTAAAACTAGAACGTCCGGCTCCGGTTCGCTGTGATCGTCCAATCGGAGGGTGCCACCGGCAAGAATCACTCCCGACCCAGCGAAAGCTAGGCGCAGGGCTTCTTGTGTCCAAGAAAGCGTGCTAAGATGCGCGTCGTTCTGCCCCATCTTTTCGTACAAGACTCCTTCAATCAGTTCAATCTTTCGAAAGCTGTCGAGCAGGTCTTGCCCTACGGCGCGATGAAGTTCAGTCGCCGTCCAAAGCTTTGGCCGGGGATTTAACGTGGCCGTCCCTACTAAACTCGATTCCATACCTCTATCATACGTGCGTTCGCCTCCTAAATCAGGGGAAAATGCCTCGGCGAACCGTGGCTTCCGAAACCCGCTTCACGCCGATGATGAGCGCCGCGGTTCGCATATCAGTCTTGTAGACCACCCGGGTTGCCTCCACGGACGCAAACGCCGCCCGCATGATCTTCTTCAGCTTCACGTTCACTTCGTCCTCTTCCCAGAAGAAGTTCTGTAGGTCTTGAACCCACTCGAAGTAGCTGACAATCACGCCGCCGGCGTTCGCCAAAATGTCGGGAACGATGAGGTGTCCCTTGTCACCGATGATCGCGTCGGCCTCGGGCGTACACGGGCCGTTTGCGCCTTCCACGATGATCGAAGCCTTAATACGGTCGGCATTGTCCGCCGTGATCTGCGCCGAGATGGCGGCCGGAATCAAAACATCGCAATCGAGCTCCAGCAGCTCGCTGTTCGTGACTTTCTCAGCGTCCTGATACTCGCGGATGCCGCCCTCGTGGCCACTGTATTTGGTCGCCAATTCGCGAACCGGCAGCCCCTTCGGGTTGTAAATCGCGCCCGTCGCGTCGCTAATCGCGACGACGGTTGCACCGGCTTCTTCCGCCAGTCGGGCAGCGGTCGCACCAACGTTTCCGAAGCCTTGGATGACGACACGAGCGTTGCCAAGGTCGAGTCCGTGTACTCGCGCGGCTTCTTCCAATGCGACCACCACGCCCCGCCCGGTGGCTTCCACGCGTCCCTCGGAGCCGCCGAGCTCAATCGGCTTACCGGTGACGACGCCTGGAACCGTGTGGCCAACCTGCATCGACATAGTGTCCATGATCCAGGCCATCACCTGGGCGTTGGTGCCGATGTCCGGTGCCGGAATGTCGCTGCGCTCGCCCAGCATGCCGTTTATGTCGGTGACGTAACGTCGGGTCAGCTTCTCAAGCTCCCGCCGGCTCAGCTTCTTGGTGTCAACCCGGACCGCGCCTTTAGCGCCGCCGTAAGGAATATTGACGACCGCACACTTCCAGGTCATCCACATTGCCAAGGCGGAGGTTTCGCTGAGGCTGACGTGGGGATGGTAGCGGATGCCGCCTTTCGTCGGACCACGCGAAGCGTTGTGCTGAACCCGAAAGCCCTCGAAAACCTGGACTTCGCCATTGTCCATGACAACCGGGAAGTTCACGATGAGTGCCCGCTGTGGGTGCGCGAGAACCTGATGGAGGCCGCCATCCAGATTCAGATGCCCGGTGGCGACCGCCAACTGTTGACGGGCCATTGCTAAAATGTCGACTTCTGCACTCATGATTCCATCCTCTAGCGGCGTGATCGCGGGAATGCCCATGCCAAAAGGGCAAAGAGCGGAATCGCGAGTACGCCATTGTAAATCGCCGAACCTATTGTGGCAAATCCGAACTCAATTAAGTCGCGCGGCGGCGCCAACACCAACATCAGCGCCTGAACAAGGAGCGTCGATACTGCCGTTATGATTCCGGTTGCGATTGGCCCGGGTTCATATTCCAGCTCGTTCCATCGCCCTAGCGCGAGACCAAGTAGGGTCCGGGAGATAACGTAGGCACCCATAGAAACCCCGCCGACCGCCCCTTGGAACAGTCCTGCGAAGAATCCCGCGACCACCGTTCCGGCGGGTGAAAGCCAGGCGCTGAAGGCGCAGATCACGATCACCGGGAACGACGGCAGCACAGGTCCAAAGGCGATGGCCGGGGCAACCGTGGCCTGGAGCCCGGCAGAAAGCCAGATGAGAAGGCAGAGAGCAAAGACCTTCACTTAAGGACCGCAACCTCCCGGGTTTCGCCCACCGAAAACGCGGGATCGATGATCGCCCGCCGGGTTCCCAGTTCCGCGTTGTTCTCAACCTGGATGACCTTTCCCACGATGAGTCCACGCGGAATCTTGGGCCCGTGGCCGCTGGTGGCAATCGTGTCGCCCACTTCTACCGGGGCGTTCGGGTCCAAGAAAATCATGCTGAGACGTTGCGAGGACAGCCCTTGGACAATGCCTTCGGGCATGGGATTCCGGCTGAGGTCCACGCCGACGAACTTCGCGCTAAGCGCCGTCAGCAGGATGCCTTGCGAAACGTTGGGGCCGACCGTCTGGATCATCGCCATCATTCCGTCGCCGCTTACCACCGCGCAACCAGGCGAGATGCCGTCGGCCTTGCCTTTGTTCAAGGTGATCCGGCTTTCCGACGGGGCGTAGCCGATGATTTCGGCCATCAATTTGGTCTTGCCCGTGGGAATCGGCAGGCCCTGGAGACGCCGAAGACTTTCGATTTCGCGGGTTAGCCTTTCGGTTTGCTCCCCATACAGCTGGGCGACGCCTTCAAGCTGGCGTAACGCATCGTTCTCGCGGGTCAGCCGCTCCGCCGAGGTGATCCCGCGAAAGAAGCGGCCGGTCCCGTCGACGGCGCGACCCGCCACGGTAGAAACGGGAGAAGTCACGTCGGTCAGAACCTGGGTAACGATATCCCGCTGGTTCTTTCGGCGGGCGTCGTCTTGCAGCCGCCCCAGCACGATGCCAAGCACGCAAAGACCAACGCAAAGCCAAAGGTCGTAGTAGCGCGGTTTATCCCGCTTTCGCGACCGGTTTAGGGGCGCGATGACTTCTCCAACATTTTCCGGATAACCGGATTTTCGTGGAGCGCCTCCACGACCATGCCCGTTCCTATCGCGACGCAGTTGAGCGGCTCATCCGCAATATGAACCGGCACCATCGTCTCCTTCTGAATCAGGCGGTCGATGCCGCGCAGCAACGCACCGCCTCCGGCAAGCATGATGCCCCGGTCCATCGCGTCGGCCGCGAGTTCGGGCGGCGTTGCTTCCAGGGTGAGCTTTACGGCGTCCACGATGGCCGCGAGCGGCTCTTGAATCGCCAACCGGATTTCTTCGCTGGTCACGGTCGCGCTGCGGGGCAAACCGCTTACGAGGTCCCGACCCTTCAGGGTGAGTTCCAGTTCCTGTGCCAGCGGGTAAGCGCTACCGATCTGGATCTTGCAATTCTCGGCGGTCTTTTCGCCGATGAACAGGTTGTAGGCACGCTTGACGTAGCTGGAAATGGCTTCGTCGAGCTCGTCGCCGGCGATTCGAATCGAGCGAGAATGCACGATGCCGCCGAGCGAAATCACCGCGACCTCGGTGGTGCCTCCGCCGATGTCAACGATCATCGAACCGCTCGGTTCATCCACCGGCAGTCCCGCACCAAAAGCGGCCGCCATCGGCTCCTCAATGACGTACTGCTTCGTCGTGCCGGCCTTGGCGGCGGCTTCCAATACGGCCCGGCGCTCGACTTCCGTGACGCCGCTTGGAATGCCCACGACGACCGTGCGGCGCAGCAAGAACCGGTGGCTCACTTTGCCGATGAAGTACTTGAGCATCTCTTCGGTCTGCTCATAGTCGGCGATAACGCCGTCGCGGAGGGGTCGCGAGGCGACGATGTGGCCGGGCGTTCGCCCCAGCATGCGCTTGGCCTCTTCACCTACCGCGAGGACCTCGCCGGTGTCCTTATTGATCGCGATGACGCTGGGCTCGTTGAGCACGACGCCCATTCCCCCGACGTGCACGAGAGTGTTCGCGGTTCCTAAATCGATTCCAATATCTCGGCTGAAACGGCTCATGAAGCCGCTGAACATGCCTGCCTTATGACTTGCCATAACGGACTCCTTTCTTTGCGGGCGGCCGGATCGGCACGTCGTTGTCGGCAAAGGCGGCGTCTTCGGCGTCTTCGGTTTCTACCGGATCAGGCTCAATCGGCTCGGCTCCCACCGGTTCGCCGTGGCTCAATCGTTTCGCCAAAGTTTCTTGCGAAATGGCAGACAGCACGACGGTCGGGCCGGTTGTAAAGATGACGCACTTGGTGCGACGGCCCTGGGTTGCGTCGATAAGATTGCCCTCTTTGCGCAATCCTTGCACAAGACGGCGCATCGGCGCGGACTCGCTACTCACGAGCGCGACGATCTTATCGGTAAGAACGTAATTGTAAAAGCCAACGTTGAGAAGGGCCGGCGAGGACATGCGACTTCACTCCTTGAAGCTTCGCAGTGTACCGTTTGAACCCAAGTCAGCCCGGGACATCCTTGCAGCCCGGGCAAAAGAGTTTGGCTTGCCTAAGGTCCGGCGAACGGTCGGCCCTTAAGTGGCGAACCCGCTCCGCCTCCGGCACTGGCGTTGCCTGCGCTACCCGCTGCGTTGAATCCTCCACCACGACCCGCCTGTGGGCCACCCGGTCCGAAACCGCCAGGTCCACCAGGACCGCCCGGTCCACGTCCGCCGCCGAAGCCACCAAACCCGCCGCCGGCCGCACCGCCGCCACCGAGGCCGTTCTTATAGCTGACCGTTGCTTCTGGCAACTTAACCGCCACAACGTTTACCTTGGGCGAGGCCGCAGGCGTAACGGGCTCCCGCTTCGTGAAGAAGAGAGCGAGCGAGATGCCGATCGCAAACACTCCCGCCACGATGGAGATGATTAAGTCATTTTGGCTTTTCATTGAGAATTCCCGTTTATATTGACGGGAAATTTACCCGGTTTCGTTACCCATCCTCATGCCGAAACAGGGATGAAAATTCTGGACGGATGATCAGTGCCTAAAGTGTCGGACCCCGGTGAACACCATCGCGATGCCCAGTTCGTTCGCTTTTGCGATCACGTCTGCGTCTTTTTTCGAGCCGCCAGGTTGAACGATGGCCGAGATTCCGGCCGCCGCCGCCGTCTCTACGCTGTCTGGGAAAGGGAAAAAGGCATCGCTTGCAAGGCAAGCACCCTTTACGCGGTCGCCAGCCTGCTCGATCGCCAGCCGGACGCTTTGGACGCGGTTCATCTGCCCCGCTCCAATGCCCAAAAGAAGATTCGGAACTCCAACGACGATGGCATTCGACTTCACATGCGGGATGACCTTCCAGAGAAACCGCATGGTTTCCGTCTGTTCATCCGTCGGAGTAAGCACGGTTTTGACTTCCCAAGGAAGACCCGGATCTTCATCGGAATCCTGCGCGAGCAAGCCGCCACGCACGGACCGAACGACGACGCTTGAACCCGGAGCGACCAACGGCGCCCGCAGAAGTCGAACTTCGGTCCGCCAAAACGACCCGGCCGCGAAGAGCGCAAGGGCTTCTTCCGTGAAGTCGGTCGCGATGATGACGTCTAGCTTGTTGCCCTTCTCGCACATCACCTGGGCGGTTTCCAGGTCCAGAACTCCATTGATCGCGACCACGCCGCCGAACGCCGAAATCGGGTCAGCATCGCGCGCCGCCCGGAAGCTATCGGAATAGCTACCCGCAATCGCGACGCCGCAAGGGTTGCCGTGCTTGGTGATGGCGCACGCCGGGGCGGCGAGATCGCTCACGAGCTCCCACGCACCGTCCGCGTCGTTCACGTTGTTGTATCCGACCTCCCAGCCGGAGAGTTTCTCCATTTGGGCGATGCCACGGGTGCCCAGCGGGTCGGTATAGAGCGCACCGGACTGGTGCGGATTCTCCCCGTACCGGAAGGCCGTGCCCCGACGGTAGCCGAGGGTGAGCGTTTCGCTGAACGGCGACTCGCCGACTGCATCGGTAAGGTAGCGGGCGATCACGGAGTCGTAATAGGCAGTGTGCCGGAACGCCTTCGCGGCCAGTTTGCGGCGGATTTCCGGTCCGTTTTGCGCGCTGAGTCCCGCCAAGATGGTTTCATAGTCGGCCGGGTCGGTCGCCACCCACACGTGGGCGTGGTTCTTCGACGCCGCGCGGATCATCGCCGGGCCGCCGATGTCGATAGCTTCGACCGCCTGCTCCCAGTTGTGCGGGCCGGTGACCGTTTTTTCAAACGCATACAAATTGACGCATAGGATCGTGATGGGTTCGATGCCGGCTTCCAGCAGGTTGGCCTTGTGCTCGTGGTTCGAGAGGTCGGCCAGCAGCCCGCCGTGGATCTTGGGGTGCAGCGTCTTGATTCGGCCGTCCATCATCTCCGGGAAACCGGTGACGTCGGCTACGTCTGTAACCGCGAGCCCGGCCGCACGCAGGGCATTTGCCGTGCCTCCCGTGCTCAGAATCTCGTAGCCTTCGGCGATGAGCGCGGCGGCAAAGTCGGCAACGCCGGACTTATCGGTGACGGAAATGAGGGCGCGTGGCATGGTACTGGCTATCGTCGGTTACCGGTGGTGGTGCCGCCGGCGGTGGTCGGCTGGCCGCCGGTGGTCTCGGGGGTTGGTTGGGTGGCCGGGTCGGTCTGGTTCTGCGGAACTTCTGGAACCGGGCTGACGGGCAGCGGGGCTTCAACGGTGACGGTACGGTCCGACCGGAGGCCGTTCTCGTCGAAAACCGTTAACGTGAAGGTGGTCTTAGCGGTGATCAAGTAGTCGCGCGACCCTTCACCTTCCACCCGGGCGGGGGCTTCTCCACTCCGTTTGAGTTCAACGCGGCTCGCTTTGTTGACCTGCCACTCGATGCGCACCGAGCTGTCATCCGTTGTTACGCGGGTCTTCGAAGCGCGGAAGGCAAGGATGACGGCCTTCGACTCCTCGAAAACGTTGACCTTGAACGCCTTCACGATCACGTCGCCGTTTCGATTTCGGGCACTCAGCTTGTATTCCGTGATGCCGACCGCCTTCGGCGTGATCTCGTACTGCCCCAGCGAAACGTCCAGGTCATCATCGCCGCCGTTGTTTCCGGGGGCGATACGTAACGCAGTGACACTTGGGCCGCACTTGTAGCTCAACAAGAAGCTTGTGCCGAGGGCAACTCTGCTCGCCGAAGGCGAAAGTGAAATCGTCGGCGGTGGCACGACTTCCGGCGGGTTCACCGTGACAATAACCGACGTCGATCGGGTTGTCATTCCGTCGCGAACGGCAATCGCCTGAAAGCTAATCCGAACCGGCTTCTTTTCGTCCTTGCCGGCACCTTCTCCTTTGCCCAGATCCACACGCCACAGGGTGTTGCTCGCGACGTCTGGGCCTTGGTAAACCGGCACCGGCTCGGCGTCGGAGTCAAGGTTGGTCATCTCGATGCGGACGTCGCTCTTCTCGCTGGCCTTCCACGTTAGCCGGACCGAGTCGCCCCGGGTGATCGTCATTGGGTCAACGCCCAGTGCAATCGTCGGCGCCATCGGCAGGTTGATGAACCACAACCAGGAGAGGAACGCAAGGATGACGATGACGCTCAGCGATACCGGCGAAAGGAGCCCGCGCAACTCGAGCTGACCGCTGGAAGAAGCGGCGACGTTTGGCTGGTCCACGCTTCGGCCCGTAACCGAGAACCCGACCAGACCGGCACTGGCCACAAACTGGGACCGGCGCGGCTTCACCGTCAGCTCAACCCGTTTTTCCTGCCCGGGGGCAAGCGACACGTTGGGCGGAAGTATTTCGTAAATGCAAACCCCCTCGGGGTCGTTCGCGCTTAGCTGCACCGAGTGGTCCGTGTTGCCCAAGTTCACCACGGTGACTTCGAAAACATTACCCTTGTGCATGGGCGAGTAAAGGCCCTTTTTGGGGTCCACCTCCATCGAAAGGTGGTGGAAAGGCAGCACCTCAATGACGGCCTGCAAGTTCTCCACATCTCCGGTTTGCATGTCGCGAACGCGAACCAGGAAAGGAAACTGCCCGGCAACGCTATGGCTTTCGCGGGGAGGCCGCAAAAAAAACTTTTCCGTGCGATCTTCTCCGGCCTTAATTTCGACCAAGGGAACCGGCACCGCGGTCCAATCGGCATCGATGCCTTGAAGCTGGACCTCGAACTCGCCAGACGTGGTGCCGTCGTTATAGATGGTGAGCGCAACGTTTGCGGTTGAACCGGGCTCAACCGAAACGACGTCTTGGGCAAGCCGGACGCGAAAACTCACCACGATAGGGTACCAGGGGCATCCCCCATGGCGGGCATTTTCACGGACGCGTCGCCGATCCCGCAAAATGGAAAGGTGAAAACCGCCGAGATCGTTTCCGTGGGCACCGAACTTCTGTTGGGTCAAATAATCGATACCCACGCCCCGACGATGGCGTGTGTTCTCGCCGAGTGCGGGATCGCCTGCCAACGGCGCGCGACGATCGGCGACAACTTCGACCGGCTCGTCGCCTCGCTCAAGGAAAGCCTTTCACGGGCCGACATCCTCGTCACGATCGGCGGGCTCGGCCCCACGATGGATGACCTCACCCGCGACGCCATTGCCGCGGCTTTGGGCGATGAGCTTGTTCGGGATGCGGGCTACGAAGCCGAGCTACGGGGCTGGTTCGAGAAGCGGAGCTACCCGTTCGCCGAGTCGAATGCCCGCCAGGCGGACGTTCCCGCGAGTGGCCGCATGATTGAGAACCCGAACGGTACCGCGCCCGGACTGCTTTGCCAAAAGAACGGCAAAGTGGTCGTGGCGCTCCCTGGACCCAAAGGCGAGTTCAACCCGATGGCGTTTGGGCCCGTGAAGACGTTCTTCGAGACGCTTGGTGGCGGGGTCATCCACTCGCGCACCCTTCGCGTGATAGGAATCGGAGAAAGCGCCGTGGAGGAGATGGTGGCCGAGGTGATGGGCAGCGAGAACCCGACCGTCGCGCCCTACGCCCATACCGGCGAGGTTCACCTCCGCGTGACGGCTCGCGCCGCCAACGTCGCCGAAGCCGAGGCCCTCATCGAACCCGTTCAGGCGAGAATCGCCGCGATTCTGGGCAACCACCTTTTCGGAACGAACGAGACCACCTTGGAAGAGAACGTCTTGGAGCTGCTGGCACAGCGGGGCGAGACGATCTCCGTGGCCGAAAGCATGACCGGCGGCCAACTGGGGGCGAGACTCACCGGAGTTCCCGGGGCGTCGCGTGGCTTCCTTGGTGGCGTGGTCGCCTACGCGGCAGGAGCGAAAACCGCCCTTCTTGGCGTGTCCCCCGAGACCCTTGCCGCCCACGGTCCGGTCAGCGGCGAGACGGCCATCGAAATGGCGGAAGGTGCCCGTCGCGCCTTCGGCTCGACGTTCTCGGTTGCGATCACCGGGAATGCGGGCCCGGGAGTAGAACCCGGCGGGAAGCCGGTTGGTAAAACGTTTCTTGCCTTTGCCTCTCCGGAAGGCACCCGCGTCGAGGAGTTTCAGTACCGCGGCATCCGAGAGGACATCCAGCGGCGCGCGACGCAAACCGCACTGACGATGCTGCGCGAGACGATCCTGGCCGATTAATACGGTTCGAGGCGAAGGTCCGGAGCGGTGTGAGTGGGGTCGCTCTCACCGCCGTTGTCAACGCCATCTTTGCCTATGGAGTAAACGATATAGCTGGTGCCGTCCTGGCTAAATCCGAACTTATCGCCACTAAACGGGTCGATGCGGGTCGGACTGGAGACTCCGTCCAGCGTCTTCGGTAGCGGCTTCGAAGTTCTTAGCTGCCGTTCGAGAACGCAAGAGATAACCAAGAGTCGGGTACGGGCCAGCGTTGTTTCGACCCGATCTCGAAGCGGGCGGTAGCCCGAAAACAGCAGCCTCGACAGCCGCCGCCACATGCGGTTTTTGTCAAACTCGGGGTTTGGCTGCGTGCGGTCCGTGTCTAGCTCGTTTACGAAGCGGAATCTCTCGGCCTCTTCGGCCGCCAGCCCGCGAAAAAACTCGGCTCGCTTATTGGCGTTGCCTTGGATCTTCTTTAGGTGGTCGATGACCTCGTGGTCGGCACCCGTATTTTGGTAGAGCTCGGTGAGCTTTCCTTCGGCCGACCGTTCGAGGACGTATTGAAGTGCGACCTGGACGTTCTGCCGCTCCCGCTTCAGGAGCTCGGACGGTGAGTCATGTCCGAAGCTGGCCCGCTTGACGCGCTGCGATAGCGTCCAAAGTTGGGGAGGAGTAAGCCGTGGCCAAGCCGGTAAAATTGCCTGTCGGACCCCATCAACGATGGTGGCTCCAAGGTCCGCTTCGACGCCGCCGCCACCCATGAGATCGAAGCCGAATTTTGTGGCAACGCATACGGTTTCTACCGCCGTGGCGAGGTCGTTTGCCTTTACCGCTTGCTCCACTTTCCAAACGTATAGCCTGCCCAGCGCACGCCAGCCGCTCACGAATGGCGCCGGGATGAAAGGGTCCCGGGTTCGAAACTTGAAGTCGCACGTCAGCTTGGTGGCGTCGGCGATTTCCTTCAGCTCGGGCGCAAACGTGACCAACAGCTTTTTCTGGGCAAACTCGGTAAGTTGGCCCTGCTTCTGCGGGTCCGCGGGATTCTGCTCGACCGCAATCGCAACCTGCGCGTAGACGTCAAATGCGTTTCCGGTCCCGGTCGTGGGGACGTAGGCCGTATCTGGATCGGCAAACGTCGGCATGTTCTCGGTTGCTTTTGGCCCGCAGGCGGCCATCGCCAAAAGCAGGGCGAGGCACCCGAGAAGTCGCCTTTTTCCGGTGAAGCGACGGCCGTCCATGCAAAAAAGGTTACCTGCGGATACAATCCGACCGGTACGCCAAGGCACGTTATGAAAGGAGTTATTCTCGCCGCCGGTAAGGGAAGCCGTCTCTACCCTGTCACGTTCTTCACGCCCAAGCCGCTTCTGCCTATGGCGAATCGGCCCACACTGCATTACGCTTTTGACCGACTGAAGGAGATGGGCGTTACGGACATCTGCATCGTTGTCGGCGAGAACGAGTCGATCATGAAGGAATCGCTCGGAGATGGTTCCCAGTTCGGGATCCATCTTTCGTACGTCCGCCAAACCGAGCCCAAAGGTCTCGCACACGCCGTTGGATTCGCCCAAGAGTTCGTCGGCGACGACAACTTTGTGCTGTATCTTGGCGACGCCGTATACGGCAGCGACTTCAAGGAAATTGCCAGCCGCTTCGAAGCGTCAGGCGTGGCCAACCTGAACCTGGTGAAGGCCGTCGAGGACCCGAGCCGGTTTGGCGTTGCAAACGTGGAAGGCGACCGCATCGTGAAGCTCGTCGAGAAGCCGAAGGAGCCAGAATCGAACCTGGCCATGGCCGGCATGTACTTCTTTGGTCCGCAGCTATGGAAGGTTTTGCCCGATCTTCAGCCAAGCGGACGCGGCGAGTACGAGATTACGGATGCCATCCAGATGCTGATCGACCGCGGCGAAACCGTCTTGGCGGGCGTTTACGAGGGCGACTGGTTCGATACGGGAACCCTCGATTCCTTCCTGGAGACCAGCTTCTACCTTTCGAAAGGCGAAAGCCTGAACGCCGGCAGCCTGGAAGGTGAAGCCGGACCGATGGTGATCATCGGCGAAGGCGCCACGGTCTCGGTCGGAAAGATTTCCGACTCGGTGATTCTGCCTGGGGCAAACGTCACGGTGACGGGCGAAGTTCGGCACGCCGTGTTGGGCGGAACGGTTAAGGTAGACGGAGACGTGGTGAATGCCATCGTCTACGACGACGACCGAAGATGAAGAACCTTTTAGCCGCCCTCCTACCCGCCAGCCTTCTCTTGCTGGCGGGCTGCGATGAACCCGTGGCAGAGAACGGGGCACCGGTGATTCCCGTGAAGGTGCGGGAAACGGTGACAAAGGAAGCAAAGAAGGCCGAAGGGCTTGCCCGCTCCAACTGGCTATCGGCCAGTGAGGCGGCCCAAACCGTCACCGAACGAACCAAACGGGACACGCTGGACTTCGTTCGCACGAAAATGATCGACCTACAGTCTGAGTTGGCGAACATTAAACTGCCGGACAACATCGACACCCTTCGTCAGGCCTACGTGGAGGAAGAAGTCGCGCGTCTGGATGCCGCGATCGAGCAACTTGACCTACAAGCGAAGGTTAAGAAGAAGGTCGAAGACGCCAAGAAGCTCGCCGAAAACGCCGAGCGAACGACCGCCGAGGTGCAGGCCGCGCTCGCGAAAACCGACAAGGCCTACAAGGACCTGATGGAGCAAATCGCGATTGCGAAGTCGAACTATGCGGCGGCGGAAGAAACCGTGGCCGGGTTCCGGGAAGAGCTCAAGAACGTCGGCGCCGTCTTGCCGGGTTCTCAGTTCAACCAGACTGAGAAGCCTTAGCCGTTTTTGGTGAGTGCCCGGTAAACCTGCATCACCTTCACGACGTACCGTTGCGTCTCTTTGTACGGCGGAACGCCGCCGTGCCGCTTCACCGCTCCGGCACCGGCGTTATAGGCCGCCAGCGCCAGCGTAAGGACCTCGCCATCATCGGATTTCCGCGCGCGATAGAACTCTAGGTGCTGCCGCATCAGCTTGATCATCCCGTAGATGTTCTCAATCGAATCGTAAGCGTTGCGCACGCCCAGCCCTGTGGCGGTGCGCGGCATTAGTTGCCCAAGTCCCATCGCGCCCTTGTAGCTGGTGGCCGCCGGATTAAATCCGCTCTCGACCATGATGATGGACATAATGAGCCGGGGCTCAACGCCGTAACGCAGGCTGAAACCGATGACGCCCTGCGCCATTCGGAGCGCCTCCTTCTCGGATAGGCGTGGATTTTGCCTTCGGATAAAGGCGGCGTAAATCGGCTCGACTTCACTGCGCGGCAAGATCACCGGCGCGCGACTACCGTACCGGTTTGCGGCTGCACGGCTGGTAGGTGTGCTCTTCGTTCGGGTCGGCTTGGGTTTGGGCTTTGGTTTGACCAAGTCGGCGATTCCGGTGGCGGGCATCGCTTCAATCAGCCGCAGCCGAAGCGGGCCGGCGGCTTCGGCACGATCCGCGCGAACCACCATGCGCACGTCCATTTCGATGTCTTTCAGCCAGTCCGGAATCGCCGGAACTTCAACTTCGACCGTGTCCGTCACGTTTCGTTCGATCAGGATCGCCTTGTACTCGCCCGCCTCGGTCTGGTGGCTCAAGATTCCCTTCACGCGTCCGCGGATTTCGAAGAACTTCGTGCCGACAAACGTAGCCAGCTTCTCCACGCGAATGGTTTCTTCAATGCCGTACTGACGGCGGCGGAGGGAAAACTCGTCCTTACCGATTGGCGCGGAGACAACCTCTGGTTCCGATGGTCGCGCGTGAAGCGTCGCGGGCACCGCGAAAAATGTGCCTAAAACCGCTGCCCAAACCAAAATTTGCGTTCGCGTTATCATCAGACTGGGCCGAATTTGGCCCCAGAAACTGGCGGAGAGATCGGGATTCGAACCCGAGAGGAGTCTATCGACCCCTACCCACTTAGCAGGCGGGCGCTTTCGTCCACTCAGCCATCTCTCCGCGTGGACAAAGCATTATAGCATCGTCGGCCAGGAATCCCACGCTCGGTACCATGGGACGGCATGGAGGAAAAACGCCCGACGCTGCTACGGTTGTACGTTGGCCTCACCGTCTTCTCGCTCGCGGGCTCTTTGCTTTCCTCCCGTTTGAACCTGGATCCCGGTTTCATTGCGCCGCTATGCTCGTTTTGCTTGCTGGTACTGGGCGTAGGTTTGCTTGCCCTGCGGGCCGGAACATCGGCTCTACTTTTGGTCCCGATCATCGGGGGAGTCTCCGAGATCTGCGGCATTTACACAGGATTTCCCTTTGGACGGTACACCTACACCGGCAATTGGTGGCCGAGCGTTACGCTGCCGGGCGGCCACTTCTTCCCTCTGCTGCTGCCGTTTGCCTGGGCGAAAATCGTGCTGGCCTGCATCCAACTCACACCGCATGAGTGGCCGGTCGCCGGCCGCATTGCCGCCACCGCGACTCTCGCCGCCACGGTAGATCTGTTCATGGAGCCGGTGATGGTTTGGCAGCTTCGCTACTGGTCCTGGATTCCGGCGGACGGACCGCTTCCCGGCGGCGCGCCGTACCAAAACTTCATCGGGTGGTGGCTCGTTTCCGCGCTGGCGGCGGCCGCGACCCTGCGATCCTCGGTGAAACCAGACCGCCGAACCGCCGCGATTGTGCTCGGTGCTTATGTCGCGCTCATCATCGGCTTTGGCCTCATCGGCCTGCTCGGGACGAACCCGGCACAAACTCGGTAGAACAGACCGTGGCGGAGAAGAACTTTATCGTGGTTGGGGCTGGCCTTGGGGGCCTCGCGACGGCGCTACGATTGGCCCATCGGGGTCACCGGGTCACGGTTCTGGAGCAAACCGACCAGGTTGGTGGGCGAAACCGCGAGGTTCGGGTGAACGACTGCGTTTTTGACGGCGGCCCCACGCTGATGATGATGCTGGACCCGTTCAATCGGCTCTTCTCGGACGTCGGCGAAAAGCTGTCGGATCACCTTTCGATTTCGCTTTGCGACCCCAACTACCGCGTCTTCTTCCCGCAAGAGGGCCTCCGAAATCGACTGGATTGCACCTCGAACATGGCGCTAATGAAGAGGTCGATTGAGGCTTTTGCCAATGCCGAGGACGCGTCCAAGTACCCCGAGTTCATCGGTCGCCTGGGCGAGATGTACCGCGAGTGCATTCCGGCGTTCGTGCGCCGAAACTACAACTCGCCGCTCGACCTTGCCACGCCGGGAAGTGCGGCCCTGGCGCTAAAGCACCGCATGCTCAGCAACCTGGCGAAGGAAGTCGAGAGCACGTTCACCGATCCGGCGCTCCGGCAGCTGTTTTGCCTGCAGACGATGTACCTGGGGCTTAGCCCGTATGCCGCGCCCTACGTCTACGGCGTGCTGGCGTACATGGAGTACGGCGAGGGCATCTGGTACCCCGACGGCGGCATGATCCAAATCTGCCGCTCCGTCGCTCGGCTCGCCGAGAAGCGCGGCGCAACGATTCGCCTGAACACGAAGGTAACCAAGATTGAAGGCAACTCCGTTTGGCTAGCAAGCGGCGAAAAACTTACCGCCGACGCGATCATCTGCAACGTCGACCTTCCTTATGCCGAGCGCGAGCTTCTCGGCGAAGCCCCGAAAAAGCGACGCTACTCGTGCTCGGCCTACATGATGTACATGGATTATGAAGGCGAGATACCGGAGCTGCTTCACCACAACATCGTGATGGGTTCAGACTTTTTCGAGAACCTCGACCAGATTTTCAACCGCTCCGAAATCCCAACCGACCCGGCGTTCTACGTCGCGCTTTCCTCAAAGACCGATCGAACGAAGGCACCGCCCGGCCACGAGAACCTGTACGTGCTCGTTCCTTCGCCGAACCTCGATCATGAATTCACCGAGGCAGACGGCGCCGACCTTCAGCAGAAAATCTTCCGACGGTTGGCAAAGGAGTCGTCGTTCCGGCCGGAAAACGTTCGCGCGATGAAGACGTATTCGCCCCACGACTGGCACGAAGAGTTGGGCCTCGATAAGGGGGCGGCGTTCGGCCTGAGCCACGACTTCATGCAGAGCGTTTGCTTCCGCCCGGCCAATCGATCTAAGTCGAATCCGCACCTTTTTTTCGTCGGTGCGAGCACGACGCCCGGAAATGGCCTGCCGATGGTGCTGATTGGTGCCGAATTGGTAGAAGATCGGCTGCAAAAAGCGGGACACTTATAGGCGGTTTGGAACCGCAAACAACCGGCCTGATTGGAAAGCTCGTCGACGGCATGATCCGTCGGTCGGTGCGCAAGGCGTTCCACACCGTGCGTTGGATTCCGCCAAGCGCGCCCGTCTCTCAGCCCGCTGTTTTTGTCCCAAACCATCATGGCTGGCACGACGGCTACCTGATGTATGTGGCCCTCACGAAGCTCGGCTATCCGTTCCTCGACTGGGTCACCGAGTTCGACGCGTTTCCACTGTTTGGCAAGGTCGGCGGGATGCGGTTTCCCCGGGACGACGCGGCCGGTCGGGCCGCCACGATTCGGCAATCCATCCGAGCTTTGCAGGCCGGAAAAAAGAACCTATTGTTGTTCGCGGAATCCGAGCTCCACTATCCGCCGGAGTTGCTGCCCTTTGGCGATGCGCTAGGGTTGATCGCAAAGAAAGTGCCTGCAGTTGCCGTCATCCCGGTCGCGATTCGGTACGAGATGGCCTTTCACGAGCGGCCCGAGGCCTTCCTTTCTTTTGGCCCGCCGGTCGAGGCCGGCCCCCGCGTGCCAGAGCGAACGCGCCTCGCCGTGCGGGCACTTCTCGATGAAACCGCCTTACGCGTTCGCCACCGGCCCGAGACCTTTCTCACGCTAGTGGAGGGAACAAAGGATGTCAACGAACGCTGGGACATGCGAAATATTCCAGGTCGACGCAAGCCGTGAGCCGTCTGCTGTATAGATTGCAGAGTTTTTCGGCACAAAATGCGCAAGAAAAGCAGGGTAACGGTCGTCCAAGTTTCGCGTATCTTTAACGTTAATGAGGGTAATCGATAAACGAGTCCGGCGAAATCCTGTCGCCGAGCCGGGTGAGCGTTTTGCCCTCCCCGAAGATTACGAGCATTGTCGACGCATCCACCGGCACTATGGCACCAGCTACTACTTAGCTTCGCGCCTGTTGCCGAAAGAAACGCGCATGAAGGTCGACGCGCTGTACGGCTTCGTCCGAGTTCCCGATGAGTGGGTAGACAACCCGGGAACGATGACATCCGCCGAGCAGCGCATCAAACTGCAAGAGTTTAGAAACGAATTTTTACGCGGACTGGATGGAGTTCGCCCGTCGAATCCCGTCCTGCGCGCCTTCTGCGATGTTGCCCGAGACTGCGAAATTCCGCTTGAGGAGCCACTTCTTTTCTTGGAGGCGATGGAAGCCGACCTGGACGTTCGCCGCTACAAGACCTACTCCGACCTCCGCGGATACATGCGTGGCAGCGCTGTTGCCGTCGGTGTGATGATGTGCTGCATCCTCAAGACCCGGCTGACGACCCGCGTTCTGGAGAGCGCGACCGCCCTGGGCGACGCCATGCAGATGACGAACTTTCTGCGCGACATCGCCGAAGACGCCGAGCGCGGCCGCGTTTATATGCCCCGCGAGGAGATGGACCGGTTTGGGTTGCGCGAGGAAGACCTGCTGGCCCGACGCTTGACGCCGGAGTTCATTCGCTTCATGAAGTTCCAACTGGAGCGCACCCGCGAGCTCTACGCCAAGGCCGACGAAGGCATTCCGTACCTGTCGCCGTCCTCGCAAAAGGCGGTGCGGCTGTCGCGCGTGCTTTACTCCCGCATCCTCGACCGCATCGAGGACTACAGCTACAACGTTTTTCCCCAGCGAATCCGGGTCTCGACCCTTGAGAAAGTGATCTTCACGCTGCGCGTGATGCTGTTTAACCGCTAAAACTCGCTCCGCTCGCGGAACTGGACCGCCTCGGCGAGGTGTGCCTTCCGGACGCTTGGCTCGCCGCGCAGGTCGGCGATGGTCCGGGCAACCTTCAAGATTCGGTCGTAAACGCGAGCGGATAGGTTCAGTTTCGCGATGACGGTCCGCAGAAACGCCTCGCTTTCGGCATCCAACGCGATGGTCTCCCGAACTTCGCGCGGGTTCATTTTGGCGTTCGTCCGGTGTTCACCAAGCCGCTCGTGCTGAATCGCCCGTGCTGCCAGCACCCGACGCCGGATGTCGGCAGACGGCTCGCCATCGGTCCCGCCCATCAGGTCGTCTACTTTCAGGCGCGGAACTTCCAGATGGAGATCGATTCGGTCCATCAGCGGGCCGCTGATCCGGCCGGCGTACTTGCCGCATGTAGCTGGGTTCGAAACGCACTTCTGCTCCGGATAGCCTTTGAACCCGCAGGGGCACGGGTTCATCGCCCCGATCAGGATGGTCTGCGCGGGGAACGTGACCGTGCTGCTGACCCGCGCAACCGTCACGACGCCATCCTCCAGAGGTTGCCGAAGGGCTTCCAGAACGGAACGGTCGAACTCCGGCATTTCGTCCATGAACAGCACCCCGTGGTGCGCGCTGGAGATTTCGCCCGGTTTGGGGTTCTTACCGCCGCCAACGATGGCCGCGTGCGATGCGCTGTGGTGGGGCGCCCGAAATGGGCGCTCCCAAATGAGGCCGGGCCGACCTTTCTCGCCGGCGGCGCTGTGGATCCGGGTGACCTCAATGCTCTCGTTGAGCGCGAGTGGCGGAAGAATCGTCGGCAGGCGACGCGCAAGCATCGTTTTGCCGGACCCCGGCGGGCCAACCATCAGCACGTTGTGCCCTCCTGCCGCCGCGATCTCTAACGCGCGAACCGCATGGCGCTGGCCCTTTACGTCGGCGAAATCCACCGTGTACTGCACTTCCGGTACGTTAACCGAGGCCTCAAACCGAACCGGCGCGAAGAGCGACGAACCGTTCAGCAACTCCACCGCGTCGAGCAACGATCGCACGCCGAACACTTCCAGCCCGGTGGCAACCGCCGCTTCGGCAGCGTTCATTTCCGGAAGGATCAACCTTCGAAAGCCCTTCTCTTGCGCCATGAGGGCGACGCTGACCGCGCCGTCGATGCTGCGGATCGCGCCATCCAAGCCCAGCTCGCCTAGAATCATCGTTCCTTCAAGCTCGCTTCGCGGAATGTCGCCGCCCGTCGCCAACACGGCCAGCGCGATCGGGAGGTCCAACGCTGGGCCTTCCTTGCGGATGTCGGCGGGCGCCAGGTTCACCATGATTTTCTTGTTTGGAAAGGTGAGTTCCGAGTTGCGGATGGCCACGCGCACGCGCTCGCGGCTTTCTTGAACCGCTTTATCCGGAAGGCCGACCAGCACAAAGTACCGCTCGCCGTCGCCCTGAATCGGGCCGGTGAGGTCTGCCTCGATGACGACCGGCAACGCTTCGATTCCGATGAGGGTGGCAGAGTGCGCCTGGGCAATCATTCCGCATTAGTGTAGCTTTCGAGGCGGGGTTCACGGGCTTCGTGTGGTAACGTCGGCATGTGGCAAAGGTTAAGAGCTTCTCATTCGTCGGCCTGAAGTTGAGCTTGGACAACGTGAAGTGGCTTTGCGGCGTGGCGATCGTTCTCATCTTGCTGGGGTTCAGCATGGCGGAGCGCTTTTGGGAAGCCGGGCGTTGGGCCTTTTATCTCGCGATGATCAGCCTCTTGTTGTCGGTCGCCGCATCGGCGATCGGCTTACTGCTGTTGCCTCAGCTGCTCGAACAGACCGACGAGACGACTTCGGATGCTCCCAGCGCACACGTTTCTCCCCACGCGAACCGCCGCTTCGTGCAAGCCTTAAAGTGCCAGGGAATCCTTTTCATCCTCGGCGTATGCCTGCTTGTCTTTGCGATTGGCCACTCCACTCAGGAACGAAAATTTACATTCTCTCTGCCTTTCAAGTTCGGCTCGCAGTAATGCGGTTTAGACCGGCTTGAGGAACGCCGGGCTGTTCATCATGAACCAGCGGATCTCGTCGCAGGCACTTTTCGCCGCTTCTTCGGGAACGAAACGGCCTACCCACGGGAACTCCACCGTGTCGTGGTTGGGCAGCATCTTCTGGAACCGCTCCAAATATTCCGGCCTGAACATCGGGTCTTTCGTGCCCCACAGTAGCAGGGTTCGCTTGAACTCAATCGCCTCGCGGCGATCCCACAGCGACTGGAAAAACGGCGCACCGTCGCGCAGCCCTTCAATCATCGCGTAGAGCGCATCGCGCTCGTCGAACGCCCGAAACGGCTCTAGGTATTGCACCTGCGTTGGCTTTGGGATGCGATGGCGGTCGGCGAAAAGCGCCGGTAGGATGAACGACGGACCGGCGTTCAGCGCGCGGTAGTAAAACCGATTGAACGGGTTTCCGACCAGTCCGGCGAGCTTCATCGCCGAACGGTTCTCCTGCATCGGCCACATCCAGCTATTGAACACGACCAATTCGCGGACGCGCCCAGGGTAGTTCACGGCGAAATTAAGCCCGATCGGCCCGCCCGCGTCGTGGACGACGAGTGTTACGTCACGCAGATTGAGTTGCAGCATCAGCCGCTCAAACCGCTCGGCTTGCGCGGCCAAGGAGTAATCGACCCCGTGCGGCTTTTGCGAAAGTCCGAATCCCAGGTGGTCGGGCGCGATGCATCGAAACCACGGCGCGAGCCCCCGAATGAGGTGGCGAAACAGGTAGGACCACGTGGGCGAACCGTGCACAAACACGATCGGCCGCCCGCGCCCCTCGTCGGCGTAGCTCATCCAGCCATCTCCGGAATCAAATTCTCGGGTGCGGAACGGATACTGAACGATGTTCAGCCAAGGATGTTCGGAATGGAGCTTCACCCGCCTTCATTCTAGCGTTGGCCGCCTTCGGAAGTTTCAGAATTCGTTGAGACTTCTCTATTCGATGAAGTCGTACACCGTGACTCGATCCCAGACGTCGTTGTTTCTGGCCAAAAAGGAATCGTGGAGTGGGTCGACGTGGTAGGCGTCGTGCCCCGCAACGTCATCAAAAACCACCGTGATTCCGACGGCATAGCTGTTGTCCACGACGCGGCGGGGCGTTCCGGCTGGCAACCCGGCATGCAGTTTGCGCACGCTGGAGATTGCGCCGAGGATCTCGCGGCAGTCGGCGAGCAGTTGATCGCGCTGCTGAGTTGTCGATTCTGGCTTCAGCCAAAAGAACACGTTGTGGATGAACATGCCGCCATTTTAACCGATCGTCGGCGGTTGCGCCGGATGTAGACTTAGGGCATGCCCACCAACACGTTCTTCGCGGCGATGCCAAAAGTCGAGCTTCACGTGCATTTGGAGGGTTCGATTCGCCCCGAAACGGTGCTGAAGCTGGCGCGAAAAAACAATGCTTCGCTCCCCAGCGACACGGTGGAAGGGCTGCGCGATTGGTACCAGTTTCGCGATTTCCCCCATTTTGTCGAGGTTTACGTTGCGGTTTCGAAGTGCATTCAGACTCCCGACGACCTGGAGCTTGTTGTTCGGGAGTTTCTTGAGGGGCAGAAGGCGCAAAACATCCTGCACTCGGAGATCACGTACACCGCGTCGACAATCGAGAAGTACGCGGGCATACCTTGGGCCGATCAAAAAGGTGCTTTGCAGCGCGGATTGGCTTATGGACGCGACGAGTTGGGCATCTCGGCGGGGTTCATTTTGGACATCGTTCGGGGCGACTCCGCCGAGCGCGGAATGGAGGTGCTGGGATGGGTGGAGGATGGCCTGGGCGATGGCGTCATCGCCCTTGGCCTAGCGGGCGAGGAGCGGCTGGGCACGGCTATCTATGCCGACGTGTTTGCCGCGGCAAAGGAGCGGGCTGTGCCCGTGACCGTGCACGCCGGCGAGACCGTCGGGCCGGAATCCATCCGCGAGACGCTCGACATCACGCATGCCAATCGCATTGGTCACGGGGTTCGGGTCGTCGAGGATGGTCGGTTGCTCGCGGAGCTTCGCGACCGGCAGGTTCACCTGGAAGTCTGCCCGGGCAGCAACATCTGCCTAGGCGTGTATCCGTCGCTTGCCGAGCATCCATTCGCGCGGTTGCTGGACGAGGGGATTTCGATTAGTTTGAACTCGGACGACCCGCCCATGTTCAGCACGTCGCTTACCGATGAGTGGATTCGGGCTTCGGCGGCGTTCGACCTGAACGAAGACATCGCCTGGAGCCTGACGTTGAACGCGGCGAACGCAGCGTTTCTGGATTTTGACGCCCGCCGGAAGCTGATCGGAGATCTGCGAGCGGGGTTCTCAGCGCTTACGTCGGAGTAGGTTTTTCGTACGCGACCCTTTCAGGGTCGCGTACCGTAGCACCCGCCTAATCGTTCAGCGCGGCCCACTGGCGTTCGAACTCCGACAGATACCCGTCCATCACGCTGAAGCCGCCGCGCCAGAACGCTTCCGACTGTAGGTCGACCCCAAGGTGCGCCATCAGCTCCTGCGGGGTTTGCGAGCCGCCGAGCTTCAGCACTTCGATGTACTTGGCCTCAAACTCCGGCCCTTGCTCCTTCGACATTTGGTACAAGCTCAGGGCCAAAAGCTCCCCAAAACTGTAGGCATACACATAGAACGGAGCGAAGATGAAGTGGCCGATATAGGTCCACCACATGCGGTGCTGGTCGCCCAGAATCACGCTGTCGCCAAACATCGCCTGCAGTTCTTCCTGCCACAAGTCGCCAAACTCGGCGGCGGAAAGCTCACCAGTTTCGCGGCGGGAGGTGTGCGCGCGCTGCTCAAACCGGAACATCGCGCTCTGGCGGAAGATCGTCGCAAACATCCCCTCGACCTTCTCGGCGTACAGCGCAACCCGGTCCTTCGGCGTGGCATCAGCGGCCAGCCGCTCGAACACAAGCATCTCTCCTAGCGTGCTAGCGAGTTCGGCCAACGGCAGCGTTCCGTGGAAATTGAAATAGCTTTGTTCCCGACTTAGCGACGCATGCACGCCATGACCCAGCTCGTGAGCAAGCGTCATCACGTCGTCCATCCGGCCCAGATAGGTCTGGAAGATGAACGGATGCGTGTCCGGCGTGACGTACGAACAGAACGCCCCGCCGCGCTTGCCGGTTCGCGGCTCGGCATCGATCCAATTCTCGGTGAAGAACTCCTCCGCGCGGGTCGCCAATGTCGGGCTAAACGCACCAAACGAGTCGAGCACGATCTCGCGGGCCTTGTCCCACTCCACCCGGGCTTCGCTCTCAAAAAGCGGCGCATATCGGTCGATGTGGGTGAGTTCCGTCAAGCCAAGAATGTCGCGCTTTACGCGGTAGTAACGGGCGACCATCGGGTAGTGCTCGCTGCAAAGGCGCACCACGAGGTCAACCGTTTCCTTGTCCAACTCGTTGCTCAAATGGCGACCTTGCTCGGGGTACTCCAGCTTGCGGAGCCGATCATCGACCGCTTTATCCTGAATGAGGTTGTTGTAATTGAATACGAGCACACGCTCGAGTTCCTTCAATCCGGCACTCAACGAATCCGCCGCCGCCTGGCGAACCTCGCGGTTTCCGTCGCGAAGCAGCTTCAAGACTTCCTGCTCGGTGGCTTCTTTCGTTTCCTCACCGGGCAGACTAAGCCGAAACACGTGGTTGGCCGTCAGCTCCTCAAAAAGCCGGACCCAAGCCCGCGAGCCGGTGTTGGCGGTCTCCTCAAGAATCACCTCTTCGGGCTCGCTCAGCCGGTAAGGGCTTAGCGCGCGGGCGGTCTGGATGTAATGCCGATAGTTAGCGACCGAAGGATCGGCCAACAGCGGGTCCACCACCTCGGCGGGAGCTTTCTGAAGCTCCAGCTCGAAGAATATCGTTCGCACACTGATTTCCGTTGCCCGCTCACGCTGCTTCTGCATAAACGCTCCGATCGATGCATCGCTGCTGTCCGCAGAAAACAGCAGGTTCGAATAGGTCAGCGGCTTGGCGGCTTGCAGCCACAGCGACTCCATGTCGCGAATCGCCGCCGAAAGCGTCTTGGCGGTGAGATCCGCCGAGTTGATCTGGCCGCGATACTTCGCCTCGACCTCCTGCGACAGGGCCTCGCAGGAGGCCCAAGTCGCCGCGATCTTCGGATCGTCCATCCCCGAGAAAAGGGAAGAAAGATCCCAACGAACGTTCAGGTTTTCGCTCATGAGTTCAACAACTGTCGCAGGACGTAGGGCAGAATTCCGCCGTTGATGTAGTAGGCAATCTCTTGCGGAGTGTCGATACGAATGCGCACGGTGAATTCCTTTCCATCCGCGCGGGCGGTCAGAAACTTGCCGTTAGCAAAGCCGCTCGCCACGGCGTCCGAAAGCCCGACGAGGTCGAACGTCTCGTGCCCGGTAAGGCCAAGTGACACCGCCGTTTCGCCGTTCGTGTATTCCAGCGGAACGACGCCCATGCCGACCAAGTTCGATCGGTGGATGCGCTCGAAGCTCTCGGCCAAGACGGCCTTCACGCCCAGCATGTAGGTTCCCTTCGCGGCCCAGTCTCGGCTGGACCCGCTTCCGTATTCCTTGCCCGCAAGGATAATGAGCCCCGTTCCATCGGTTCGGTATTGCTCGGCCGCATCAAAGATGGTCGTTACCTCGTTGGTCGGGAGATAGGTGGTGAAGCCGCCCTCGGTGCCGGGAGCAAGTTCGTTGCGCAACCGCACGTTGGCGAAGGTTCCGCGAACCATCACCTCGTGGTTGCCCCGCCGCGAGCCGTAGCTGTTGAACATGAGCGGGCCCACGCCCTTAGCCGTGAGATAGGCACCGGCCGGGGAGTTCAGCTTGATGCTGCCCGCTGGCGAAATGTGGTCGGTGGTGATCGAGTCGCCCAGCTTAGCCAGCGCCCGAAGACCAACCAGATCGGGCACCCCAACCGGCGCGGCGGCCGCCATTCCGTCGAAGTACGGCGGATTCTTAACGTAGGTCGAATCGGAGTTCCAACCAAACAGGTCAGATTCCGTGACGTTGATCGCTTGCCACTTTTCGTCGCCGTCGAACACGTTGGCGTAACTGGTTTCGAAAGTCTCTCGGCTTGCGGAGGCTTCCACGGTGGCGAAAATTTCTTCTCGCGAAGGCCAAATGTCCGAGAGGAACACCGGCGCGCCGTCCGAATCGGTGCCGAGCGGCTCATTCTTCAGGTCGGAGTAGATGGTGCCGGTGAGGGCGTAGGCCACAACGAGCGGCGGCGACATCAGGTAGTTCGCCTTTACGTCCTGGTTGATTCGACCCTCAAAGTTCCGGTTGCCAGAGAGCACGCTGGCAACAACCAGGTTGTGATCCGTAATCTGCTGGCTGACCGCCGAAGGCAACGGACCCGAGTTGCCGATGCAAGTCGTGCAGCCGTAGCCAACGACGTTAAAGCCAAGCGCATCCAGGAACGGCATCAGGCCGCTCCGCTCGTAGATGTCGGTGATGACGCGCGAGCCTGGGGCGAGCGAGGTCTTCACCCACGGCTTGCTTGTGAGGCCCTTCTCCACCGCCTTCTTGGCGAGCAGACCGGCAGCAACCATGACATACGGGTTCGACGTGTTGGTGCAAGACGTGATGGCGGCGATGACGATGCTTCCGTGCGTCACTTGGCCGGCCGCCGCATTGGCGCGCTCGTCGCCGGTGAGCGATTCATCGGTCACCGTTTCGGTTTCAGCCGGCTCATCGGTGATCGCGGCGGCAAAGCTCGCTCGAAACGCCTTTCCGGTCTCGGAGAGTCGAATTCGGTCTTGCGGTCGCTTTGGCCCCGCGACGCTCGGCTCGACCGTCGCGAGGTCGAGTTCCAGCGTATCGGTGAAAATCGGCTCCGGCGTGCCCGGCTCCCAGAAGAGACCCTGAGCGCGGAAGTACGCCTCGGTGAGGGCGATCTGCGACTCGGGGCGGCCCGTCAGCCGCATGTAGTCCAGCGCAATCTGGTCGACCGGGAAGATGGCGCAGGTCGCGCCGAACTCGGGCGACATGTTGCCGATGGTCGCGCGGTCGGCCAGCGAAAGGCTCGCCAGCCCATCGCCATAGAACTCCACAAATTTGCCGACCACGCCCTTCTTGCGGAGCATTTCGGTAACGGTAAGCACGAGGTCGGTCGCGGTGCATTCCGGCGGAAGCTTGCCGCCGATCTTGAAGCCGATCACGTTCGGGATGAGCATGGTGACCGGCTGGCCCAGCATGGCGGCCTCGGCTTCGATTCCACCCACGCCCCAACCCAAAACGCCGATGCCGTTAATCATCGTCGTGTGGCTATCGGTACCGACCAATGTGTCCGGGTAGGCCACGCCGTCCGGATTCACAAACGTGATTCGCGCGAGGTGCTCCAGGTTCACCTGGTGAACGATTCCGGTGTTGGGCGGCACAACGCGGAAGTTAGCCAGTGCCTTCTGGCCCCACTTCAAGAACTCATACCGCTCCTGGTTTCGGTCGAACTCCAGGTCTCGGTTGATCATCAGCGCGGCTTGCGAACCGTAGGCATCGACCTGAACGGAGTGGTCGATGACGAGTTCGACCGGCTGTAGCGGATTGATCTTCGTGGGGTCGCCGCCGAGGGCTCCCATCGCTTCGCGCATGGCCGCAAGGTCGACTACGCACGGTACGCCGGTGAAGTCTTGCAGAATCACGCGGGCCGGCGTGAAGGCGATTTCCTTGCTCGGCTCTGCCGTCGCGTCCCAATTGGCCAGGGCTTCGATGTCCGCGGCGAAGACGCTCCGGTTGTCCTCGGTTCTGAGAAGGTTTTCGAGGAGAACCCGCAGTGAGTAGGGCAACCGCGAGATGTCGTGACCGCGCTCCTTCAGCGCGTTAAGGCGAAAAATGGTGTAGGTTTGCCCGTCTACGGCAAGGGTGGCGCGGGATTGAAATGAGTTCAGCACGGGTTCCTCGATCTTGGGATGCGAGAGAATCTAAGCGTGCAAGACGGCCGGAGGCGATGCCAACCGGGCTCGTAGAGAAACTACGCGGTTATTTTCCGTCGTTATCCCTAGTTCTTTATACCTGCGCGGCGGATAATAGATCGAACGGGAAAATCTCATGCGCACGCGATTCTGCCTTGCGGTTATGACGGCTTCGATGGGCTTGCTGCCCGTTACGGCCCACGCCCAAGCTACCGATGCGTCGCCAAAGATGACGATGGAGTTGCGGGCGATGTCGGCGAAGAAGTTCGTCGAGATTTTTGCCGCGAAGACCGGGCTGCCGCTCACGGCCGAGCCAAGCATTGCGAACGAAACTATTCTCGTGAACGTGAAAGATCTTCCGCGCGACACCATCATGTCGCAGGTGGCCGATGCCCTTGAAGCCAAGTGGGTTCGCGAGACCAACCACATTCGCCTCATTCGAACCGCCGAGCAAAAAGCTGCCCGCGAACGCCGCAACCGCCAATACGTTTTTAATACCATTGACAAGTCGCTTGCAAAGTTCCGGGGCGATATTGCAAAAGAGCCCGACTTTACGCCAGAGAAAGCTGAAAATCTGGCGCGCCAGGTTGAGCAATACATCCGGTCCTCGAACCCGAATTCCATGAACGGCAGCTTTTGGCAACGCCAACAGCAACTGGAGACTCAGGGACCCAGCGGACGTGCGGTGAAACGCGTGCTGGCCACATTCAAAACCGAGGAACTTGCCAACCTGCCGCCCGACTACAAGATCGTCTACTCCACCCGGCCGAATGCGATCCAGCGCCCGTTCCCCAGCGACGTGATGCCAGCGATTCGGCAACTTTTGAAGGACAGCGCAACGTGGGCGAACGCCGCTAAAAAACGGAACTTCACGCGCCCAGGGCAAGAATGGCAGTACTCGTTTGGTGGCTTGGCCGCTTCGACCGAGCCACTGACCGATCAGGTGGATCGGGTGATGGTCTTCCTTAGTCGCGGCAAGAATTCGCCCTACGTCAATGTCGAACTCACTTTGGTGAACCGAAAGGGTAAGCGGTTCGGTAACGCGAGCACCAACTTGATGCCGTTTGACAACTCTGACGAAAATCGTGAGATATTTGAAGAGCGACCACCAAAAGACGGCGAGGCCGTCGTTCAGCTCACGCCTGAATCTCAAGAGCTTCGCAAGTTTCTCAGTGGGGAAGAACGTCGGAAGTCCGGCGAGCCAACCGGGAAGGTTCTGGAATGGCTTTTAAACCCCGAGAAGTATGACCCTCAGAGCTTTGCCGCCACTGACGTCGTCCTCTCACTTCGACCGCTTTATTGTCAGAACGTCATCACGTGGGTGCCCGACGTCCTTGGCTCTTTTGCGATGCGCACAACGACGCCAACCCTGAACCAGCTTAAGAAGCAGATTGAAATGTTTTATGAGGTGACGATCACAAAAGGGACACTTTCCTTCCGGCCGAAGCTGGTTTCCGGCATGCAGGCCGAAACGATTGACCGTGCAATGATCGGGAAGATTTTGCGACGCGTCAAGTCTGGCCAGCCACTCACCATTGAAGAGAAGGCATACATCGCTTACGAAATGAAGGAAGACTACAACTGGACTTTCATGTCGTATTTGCAGGCGATTAGCACCACCAATGACAACGAGGGCATCTACTTTGGAGACAAAAACGCCGCGATGTACGGCAGCCTAAGCGATATGCAACGGCGAAAAGCGTTTTCGGAGGAGGGCCTAACGATCACCGAACTCACCCCGGAGCAACGCCTAATCGTAGAAAAGCAGGTCTTCGGCCCCTTCGTCTATTTAAACTACCAACCCTCAGAGCAGCAGACGGCCGGGCCGGCATTCGACTGGGACGCCTTCTATAACGGCGTCGGCCGCGAAGCCACCGAGCTCTTCCCGACCGGCCTTCCGAGCACACTCACCATAAAGTGTGTGGAGACCAAAGACGAGGTCATTATCCCGAGTCAGCCCGAAAATTCAGATGAGCCTTGGTACGGCCCAATGCCCGTCGACCAGTTTGCGGCGCAGATGTTCTACGGGGAGCGGCCCGATCTTTTCCCTTGGGCCAGCCAGTCGAAGGGATTCAAGAACGGAACGTTTCGAACGGCCAAACGCCGCATGGTGAGTATCACCCTAACACTGAGGGACAAAATTTCAGTTTCTGGTCAGTTGGATGAGAAGAACTTTACCGTGGCCAAACCGGTTAGCTATAACCAGCTACCTAGTGACGTCTTGGCGGCGATTCAGAAGAAGCTTGTCGAGATGAAGGAACAGTACAAAGACCAAAAGCCGGGCACGTACCGGATGCCCGCACGAAACACGGGAACCAACATCCCGCCTACTCGATGACCTTCCACATTTTGAAGGTTCGTCGCTTACCTTCTTCGTCTAGGTAGGAGAAGTTGCCGGCTGGCTGTTCCGGCAGGTTGCTAATGAGCTTGCCGGGAGACTGGTCGCGGTAATCGATAACGTATCGCACCTTCTTTTCGCGGAGGTATTCCATAAGGCCTCTTTGCGGCTTGAATACTTTTTCGAAATACTCGCGGTCGTTGACCAGCCCGTCGAGGTTGATGACCGTGCGGTTCGTGAAATAGCCGAGCTGCCCGGCGTTCCAACTGGCAAGCCGTTCATCTGGGGCGGTGTTGGCCTCGATCCACCGCGCGAAGCGGTAACGCACGGAGAATATGCTCTCTTCGTCCACCTTTGCGAAACGGTATCGCACGGAGAATATGCTCGCGTCGTCCATCTTTATCAGGGGGCCGTTGAGCGCTCCCACGAATCCGATCTGAAAACCGAGCCACGCCGTGGACCAAATTTCTTTTGGTGGGACAACGGCGGCAATGCCCGCAATCACCAGGATCATCGGGAGGCTGAAGTACCACCGCTGAAACGCCGTCGTGGGAAAGACCAGCATGAACAGCAAGTACGCCCCGGTCGCCCAGGCCAGCGGTGCTAAGTGGCGAAGCTGCTCGCGATGGAACCATGCCGAGACGCACGCCGCGGCGAGAATGACCGCCGAGAACACCGGAATGCTGAAGATCGGCCAGATTCCGGTGAAGATGTTCTTTGCCTTAATGAGCGGCGAAAGTTGCACAAATGGAAAGATTCCCGATTGCTTGACCGAACCGGAAAGCGGGATCCACGTACCGCCCCAGCTCCGCATGGTGAAAAGGTAGATCACCGCTCCCGCGACGCCGATCAGCAGTCCGGGGGCGGCGGTGCGCCAGTGCCAAGTTGCTCTTTCCCGCCAAATGACCACGCCCAGCAACACCAAAGCCGGCACCGCCGAATCCAGCCGCGCCCAAGTCATCAGCGTGAGCGCCAAGCAAAATTCGGCAAACGGCCGGCCTTCGAGTGCCTTTAATCGCAGCGACACGTCGATGACCCACCAGATCGTGAGGGCGTGCAGCGCGTTCTCCATCCCGCTCCACGGCATGCGGGTGCTCACTCCGTAGATCAGCCAAAGCACCCCGCCGATGGCCGCGAAGGCCGGCGAATCGATCGTCCGTCCGATCCGATAAATGAAGAAAAACGCGACAAAATGACACAAAACCGACGAGCCGATCGTGGCCGCAAGCAACGCATCCTTCGAGAGGAAAACCGCCGCCAGCCCCCGCAACCACAAATACCAGAGAGCCTGGACGCCGTTCGTCGGCACCAACCCGTCGAAGGTCGGGAACCCCAGCCGCTGATGGTTCCACGCTACTTGCAGGTAATAATACGTGTCGTCGACGGTCCGTGCGCCGGCCAAAAACTCGGTTCCGCGCGAGATCAAGGACCCTCCGGCCCACAGGGTGATGAACGCGAGCAGCCACAAATAGCGGCGCACGTTGCGCCACGGGTCTTCCTGGTTTTGGAGCATCGGCGGCGACTAGGTTACTGCCAATGCCCCGGGCGGCGATGATCAGTCTTTCCAGTCAGCGGTGAAAATGTTCGTTTCACCGCGAACCTTGCCGTTTCGGTTGCTCGCCCAAACCAGCTTCTTTCCGTCCCGCGAGAGCATCGGAAAGCCGTCGAAGTCGGGCGAATTCGTGATGCGCCGGAGGCCGGTGCCGTCGACGTTGATCTTGAAAATGTCGAACTCGCGCGCCTTCGGGTCGCCGTAGTTGCTGCTGAATAGGATCTCTTTTCCGTTCGGGTGAAGGAACGGCGCGAACGATGCGCAGCCGAGGTGGGTCACCTGCCGCTTGTTCTTTCCGTTGGCATCCATGATCCAAATCTCTAACCGCGACGGCCGAACCAGGTGCTCGCTCAGCAGCTTCTTATAGTCGTTAAGCTCTTCGGTACTGTCGATAGTGTCGCGGCGGTAAACAATATGCTTGCTGTCCCAGCTGACGAACGGTCCGCCGTCGTAGCCCGGTTCGTCGGTCAGTTTCTTGATGTTCTTGCCGTCTAGGTCGGCTCGGTAAATCTCTAGGTCACCCTCAAAATCGCTTGTAAAGGTGAGGTACTTCCCGTTCGGAGCAATCGTGGTCTCGGCCACGTAACCGTTTAGCGTGATGATCGGGCTCGGCTTAGTAGATTGGCCTTTCATCGCTGGCCCGGCCGGAATTCGGTAAACCGAAAACTGCGGGTTGACCATCCAAAGATAGCCTTTGCTCATGTCGAGCTTCTGCTGAGGTCCTTCGTTCTTCGTGTGTGTGCTGCTGAAGTAGATCCACTTGTTGTCGGGCGAGAAGTAGGAACACGTGCAGCGGCCTTTTCCGGTGCTCACCAGGTGGCGGTTCGAGCCGTCGGTGTTCATCACGAAGATCTGCTCGTCTGGGTATCCGGGCTGAAAGCTTTGGTAAACGAGGTGCTTGCCGTCTTTGCTCCAATAGGCCTCGGCGTTTTGGCCGCCAAAGGTCATCTGCTTGATGCTCTGGATGTTGGGCTCGTCGGCGCGCGATTCCAGCGGCATCGAATCTGGCCAGGATACGGCGTTTTGCTGGGCGTAGAGGCCCGCCGTTTCGTCATATTCTGGCAGGTAGACGTGGCCGCAACCGGCCGGGTGCGCTGGCGTCGCGGGGTTCGCTACGGAAAGGGCCAAAGTCGCCACGAGCGTGAGGAGCATGCATCATTGTGGGCCGGGGCTTTGCGCCGGTCGGTTGCCTTGGCTGACGAAGATTCATCCCGCGCGACGCCATGCGTCGGTAAACTGGAGCCTCGGCCACGTAGCTCAGGGGATAGAGCGCCTCCGTCCTAAGGAGGGCGCCGGGGGTTCGAGTCCCTCCGTGGCCGCCAGTGTTTTGAACCTAAAGTGGAGAGACCAAATGGAGGGAAATGAGAGACAAAGCCTCTGGGTCTCTCAAAAGGTCTCTCCAAGTTGAGAAAAATTCCCGTGTAGAATCTGATGCATGGCAACACGCGCAGATCACGGTGAAGGTTCGTGCCGACCGATCAACACGGGCAAGCTCGCCGGAAAGTGGCGCGTTCAATACGTCCTGGAAGACACCACAGGGGTCAAGAAACGCATCTCCCGTGTCTTCCCGACTCAGCGCGAGGGCAAAGACTTTCTGCGCTCTCTCAAGCGGTCTGACGAGGTCGCGGCGATTCACAAAGTTCAAGCGATGACCTTCGGTGAATGGTTCATGTGGCTCTCCGAGAACGACTGGAAGGACTCGCTCGACCCCAAGACATTGAGAGACCGGGTCTCTCGTTACAGGAAGTACGCAGCTCCAAGGTGGGCAGGCGTACCGCTCACCAAGATTGACCCGATCGACGTTCGGACGTTCTACCAGATGCTCAAGGAGGACGGCGTTGGGGAGCACACTCGCATCGCTCTCAAAGCTGGGCTGGTTCGAGCTTTCAACCAAGCGATCACACCGTATAGAAGGGTTCCTCACTTCTGGTCGAATCCGTTCTGCCTGGACATGCCCACACCTGAAAGGCGTGAAGCGGTTGCCCTGTCTCCTGAGCAAGCAAGGAAGGCACTCGCCTCCAAAAAGCTTGATGACTCCCGGCGAGCCATGCTCGGCGTTTTTCTACTTGCCGGACTTCGGCTCGGGGAACAGATGGCACTCACACGCGGCCAACTGAGGATGGAGGAGGGACTGATCCTCGTTGATCGGGCGGTGAAGCTTGATGCCAAGAGCTCACAATCCGTCGGTCTTCCAAAAGGAGACAAGGTTCGGACGGCGGTGATGTGCGACACGCTCAAACGGCTTCTTGAACCTGTGATCGAGGGCCTCAGTGAAGATGACCTGATCTGGCCCCAAGCGAGTGAGAACAAGCCACGCATGAAGGCACTGGTGTATGCAACGTGGCGGCGGATTCGGAAGGAAGCGGGGCTGCCAGACGGCATGAGTCCGCATGATTGTCGCCTAACACACATTAACTGGATCGAAAAGCTCTGCCCAGAAGTCTCGCCAACAACGCTTAAAGAGCACGTAGGGCACTCAGTTGATGGCGTGACTGAGGTCAACTACACACGGCCACTAACTGCCTCACAACGATTGCTTTCTAATTCGCTCGAAAGACTCACTCAGTCAACATAGCAAGCTATTTTTTACCGATTCGCATTAACGCATAGAATGCACGGGAACAGCCCGAGAGAAGAAGTCCGACCAGTGGAATTGCCAAAAATACAGTACCAAAAAGGATGGTCACCGGTGTGAGCCAGACCAGGTGAATTGGGTCAAAGAGGCCGAAAAACGGTGATACCGCGAGAGCCACCAAGAGCATTGCGCTGAGAACAGTCGCAGGCATTAACGATTCGGAGTTCCTCACACCGTAGGCAAATGTCAAAGCAAAATAGCCAGTGATCGCCCACGCGATCCAACCCGCAACTTCAAGAATTGTTTCCATACTGCTGGGTTAATTGTTTGCTTATAGCTTAACTATAACTGAGTAATGATTCAACTTCTTGAAATTGACGGCAGTCCAGCTTCTTAGTCAAAAAAGACGACCCCGAATGAGGTCGCTGGGACTAGTAATCCTCGGGGAGGAGAACTGTGGTCATGGATCGATCCCATTCGGTGATGATCCAGAACGTGATGCCACTAGAGCTTGTATAGACCGACATGAGCCTGAGCCCTTCGACCAACGCCTCCTCATTAGAGGCCGGATCGTCCTCGCAGACCTCGCCCCAGTCACCGGAGGCATGTCGGCAAATGCCCACGGCTACATCTTCCGGGGAGAGCTGAGAGGCCGCACTGCTTGTCGCAAGGAGACGCCCCAACGGGAACTTCGTATCAGCAAGAATCATCTCGATTCTCACCCTAAGCCGACCGATCCATCCCGTCGTGGGAATCACCCTTTATGCAACGGCGGTTTAGCCACGGCTCAATAATCCAGACAGGCTCTTCCTCGCCAAACACCAGCTCACGCACCATCAATCTGTGAGCGAGACCAACTACAGAAAGCTGGCATACACGGTTGAGGAGGCCGCAGACCTGCTTTCCCTCAGTCGCGCTCACGTGTACCGCTTGCTCGACCTGGGGCAGCTCGGTTCCATCTCCATTGGTCGCTCGCGACGGATCACTTCAGCTCAACTTTCGGACTTCCTCAAGGGCCTGGAGCAACGATCTGGGCTTCCAAGAGCCAATGCCCGATTCTAGTAGTGAGACAATTCACCTTCTATAGCCTGTAAACTCTGCCCACAGAGTTCGAGATGGCACTGATCACCTGCGCTGAATGCTCAAAGGAGGTGAGCGAATTCGCTCCCTCTTGCCCACATTGTGGCTTTCCAATCGCCGCGATCACCAAGGAGGGGAGGGTCGCGCTTCGGAACTGCCCCAACTGCGGCGGCACTGGAACGCAGAGGGATGAGTGCAGCCATTGCTCGAAGGGAATGGCAACGTGCAGAAGATGCAAAGGAGGGGGCTATTGGCTCGATGACCCGTGTCCAGTATGTAGCGGGTCCGGTCGTTTGCGTTGCGACTACTGTCACGGCCAGGTCTACTTCGAACATGAATGCCAGACCTGTGGCCATTCGGGACAGGTGACGCTTCGCGAATACGAAGAGATCATGACCTCCAGGCGTGTGCTTGAAGAGGCGAGCCAGAAAGAAAGTCAAGCGAAACTGAGTGAGAAGCAAGCGAATGAGCAGGAGGAAACTGCCCAAAAGCTCTCGGCCCTCAGAGAGCGACTGGACAACGTGAATGACGCTTTGCTTCCGCTAGGGATTGCTCAGGGTGCACTGATCCTCGCTGATTCAGCTTATGCAGTTGATCGGGCCAAGATCATGAAAATCCATGGGGAGCAGCTACATGCCCTCAGGGGTTATCGATACCAATGCCAGTTCTGTGGAGAGCCTCTTGCTTGGAAGGAACGTCTCCGAAAGCTACCAGTCCATGACAAGCAAGACTGCAAAGCAGGATGGGAACGGGTCAGCAAGAAGATAGCCGAGAACAATGCCCAATATGAGGAGTTTATGCTGGAGCACGCTGAGCAAGTCGAGGAGGAGGACTGAGCATGGAGACGTGGCTCTGGATCGTTGGAATCTTGTTTCTCATCATCCTGCTCATTTGGTGGCAGGTTTTCCTGATCCTCTTTGCGATCACGGGAGTCGTGGCACTGCTTGTCATCGCGTTCTTTACTTGGCGCGTTTCAGTGCTCAAGAATGCCCCCGGCATCTTCGAGATCAAAGAAATCAAGGGTGCCTACTTCTGCACGGTCCATCCATCTGCCTATGACCGCATAGGACTACAGGCGATGTTTGTGCCGGTGTTTGGCTACCTCTTAGCGGCCGTCTGTCTCTCTGGCTTCATCCTGTCCAGCCATTTCGACCCCTGGAACTTCATCGGGTGCATCATGCTGTTTCCACCAGTTGCTCTGGTCATGAAATATGCTCCAAAGCTCGAATGGTTTCCCAAGGCTCAACTCGAACGAGCGGCCAAGAAGCTCACGCCTGGACTCAGAATCCCTGAGTACCTGATCCAATCCGACCTTGTTGGGCGGGAAATGGCGACCGCGCTCTCCGGTCAGTGGGTTCCGGCATTCACCGAACGCTACACCCAGCGGCTCGAAATGGAGCCTGTGTTACTCAAATCCGAAGAGGCTCAGCTAGCGGTGATCAAGGAGTTCGAAGAGGTGGGAATGCAAGATATCCGGCTCCTCTCCAATGCCGAGGATCACTGGAAGTCTGTGGATGCCCTCGTCAAGATTGCTTCAGAGACCGCCGTTGCTCTCAAGGATGATCAGATGAAGCAAGATGCCGACTTCCTCGCCAAATCCCTACGTAACCCCGAACTCTCCGACCTCTTGGAGTTCCGCGATTTTGGCGAGTTCTACTCGGTTATGCTGGCGATTCAAGCTGATGCAGAGAAGTTGCTGGAGGGACGACTTCCCGAAATGCTTCCCCAGAATCCCCTGGACTCGCAGTCTGAACAAGAAGAGCTTGCTTCCGAGGGCTAGTCTGTCTGGTCTGGAACGTGAGTTCCTGCTAGATTGAACCTACTGAAAACGGGTCCTTACCCAGGACTCCTGCCAAGTAAACTCAACCGAATGGCGCAATTGGAGAACATCGAGGCAATAGAACGGCGGCTGTGGAGTGCAGCTGACAATCTCCGCGCCAATTCTAATCTCGCCAGCAACGAGTATTTCCTGCCCGTGATGGGCCTGATCTTCCTGCGTCATGCCTATAGTCGCTACCTTGCGGTCAAGCCGGAGATCGAGTCGAAGCTCCCTTCACGAGGAGGCGTTGTTCGACCACTCACCAAGGAAGACTTCTCTGAACGCTCCGCGATCTATCTCCGGCCCGAAGCTCAGTTCGACTACCTCGTCGAGAACGCGAGCAACGCCAAGCTGCCTGAAATGGTCATTGCGGCGATGGAGTCCATCGAGAAGGACTACCGGACGCTTGAGGGTGTGCTGCCTAAGCAGGAGTACCAGGAGCTCGACTATACGATCCTGGGCGACCTCGTTCGCAAACTCAACCCTGACGAGCTGAAGAAGGCCGATGGCGACATCTTCGGGCGTATCTACGAATACTTCCTCACCCAGTTCGCTGACCAGGGAGCGCACGACGGCGGAGAATTCTTCACGCCGATCTCGCTGGTTGGGTTCATCGCCAACGTCCTTGAACCTGAGGGAGGCATCGTCGCAGACCCGGCTTGTGGCTCGGGCGGCATGTTCGTTCAGTCGGCCCACATTGTCGAGCGCAAGCACGAGAACCCGGCGGAGAAGCTCACCTTCAGAGGCTACGAGAAGAACAAGACGACGGCCAACCTCGCCAAGATGAACCTTGCCGTTCACGGGTTAGAAGGTTCGATCTCATCCGGCAATGACGCCAACAGCTACTACAACGACCCTCAAAACCTCTTCAGAGCCTGTGACTATGTTATGGCCAATCCGCCTTTCAACGTGGATGAGGTGGATGCTGAGAAGGTCAAGAATGACCCTCGCCTTCCATTCGGGCTACCTGGCGTCAACAAGGGCGGCAAAGTCAGCAACGCCAACTACCTCTGGATTCAATACTTCTACAGCTACATGAGCGACCGGGGGAAGGCAGGGTTCGTTATGTCGTCCCAGGCTTCAAGTGCGGGACGTGACGAAGCCAAGGTGCGCGAGCGGCTGATCAAGTCCGGGCACGTGGACATGATGGTCGCAATCCGATCCGGCTTCTTCTACACTCGGACCGTTCCCTGCGAACTCTGGTTCTTGAACAAGGCCAAGCCTGAGCAGTACAAAGACAAGGTGCTGATGCTGGACGCTCGAAACGTCCACCGCCGCGTCACGCGGAAGATTTACGACTTCTCGCCCGAGCAACTCCAGAACCTCCTGAGTATCGTATGGTTATACCGGGGAGAAACTGGTCGATTCTGGAAGCTCATAGAGAAGTATTTGGAGCGATCCGTTGAAGAGCTCGAAGCGTCCGTGTTTCCTCCACGTGAGAATCTGGTATCCAAGTTCCTGACAGCATTGAATGCTGCTGCTGAGTTGGTTCTGCCGTTCATCCAATCTCAACAGGAGCATGAAGGAGCCACTGCGCTCGTTCAGGATTTTCTTGCTACCCAAACGGATATCCAGCGAGAGATTGAAGTATTGCGAGACGTGACGCCTCGAAGTCGCCAGGGACTTGATGGCTTTGGCCGGAACGAACATTCCGGGGTGAGTGACATCGTCCACCACCATGTCGAAGGAGTTCGCGACCTCATCAAGTCCATGGATCATGGCGCAAAACTATTGGGCCGCCTGATTGAGATGGCCGAAAAGGAATTTGCGGCTAAGGATGCTGAGGCTTGGGCGAACACCAAGATCACAAAAGCTCGAAAGGAAGTCGAAGAGATTCGAGCGGTGGCGGTAGATCAGCTCAAGCTGGCTCGGTACTTCTCCCGCCAGGCTCGTTGGCTCCTCGACCGCTTCCCCAAAGGAGAGCTGGTGAACGTCGAGGGCCTCGTCAAACTGGTTGATCATGCCGAACTGGAGAAGAACGACTGGTCTCTTACGCCTGGACGCTACGTTGGAGTTGCGAAAGTGGTAGAAGATGAAGAGTACAGCTTCGAAGAGAGTCTGCGTGCAATCCATGAGGAGTTGCAGGCACTCAACGATGAGTCCGCTGAGCTAGCAATCAAAATCGGTCGAAGTCTTGAGGAGCTCCTGGTATGAAACCGGCAAAGAAGCTAGTTCGTGAGTTCTGCTCGATAGTCACCTCGGGCGGTACACCAAGCTCGGGAAACGCTGCATACTATGGCGGGGAGATACCTTGGCTCCGAACTCAGGAGGTTACGTTTAACCGAATTCGGAACACAGAGATTAGTATCTCTGAAGCTGGCCTCAAGAACTCGGCAGCAAAGTGGATTCCTGAAAACTCCGTTATAGTCGCAATGTATGGTGCATCTGCGGGAAGGGTTGCCGTAAATACGATTCCTCTGACGACCAATCAGGCTTGCTGCAACCTAATCATCAACGCAGACTCCGATTTTCGCTTCGTTTACTACGCTCTCGCGAATTCATTTGAAGCACTTGCAGGTTCTGCAAAGGGTGCTGCGCAAAACAATCTCAATGCAGGACAGGTTAAAGAATTCGAGATTCCCTGGTTTCCAATCGAAAGGCAGGAGGCCATTGCGGATCGACTTTGGCAGATAGACGACCTGATCGAGAACAATCGGCGGCGGATCAAGCTTTTGGAAGAAGCGGCGCGACTGATCTATCGCGAGTGGTTTGTCCGTCTTCGCTTTCCCAGACACGAGCACACTAACATCGAAAATGGAATTCCGCATGGGTGGGAAAAGCTGCCTATATGCAGTCTCTGCGAAACCATAGGCGGTGGAACTCCAAGCACAAAGATTCCCGAGTACTGGGACGGAGACATCCCGTGGGTTGTGCCGAGCGACGTAACCAAGAACTCCCAGCTATTCTTGCCTGACACTGCCAGGAAGATTACTGAAGCTGGCCTTCGCGCTTCAAGTGCAAAGATGCTTCCCGCAAACAGCATTTTGATGTCCAGCAGGGCCTCGGTCGGCTATTTTGCATTGGTCGACAAGCCCGTTTGTACGAATCAAGGGTTTATAAGCATCGTTCCTCATCGCGATAGCCTTAGGCTCTACCTGCTTTTCACGCTTATGAGCCGTGTGGAAGAAATTCGGTCACTAGCCGGGGGAACAACCTTTCCGGAAATCAGTAAATCCAAATTTAGAGAGATTCAGTTGGTCGTACCAACCGAAGTGCATCTTATGGAGTTTCAGGAGATAATCGGCCCAATCGTCGATCAGATCAGGGTTCTAAGTCTTCAAAGGCTAGGTCTCGTTAGGAGCCGTGATTTACTAATACCACGTCTCATGTCAGGGGAAATCGAAATATGAAAGCAGTTGAGGCCAACCTCCTTAAGTTCATCCAAAGCGGTGAGCAATATGTGATCCCGATCTACCAGAGAACGTACAGCTGGCAGGAGCCTGAGTGTGAGCAGCTGTGGCGGGACATCTTGCGATCTGGCGCAGATAGCTCAATCACAGGACACTTCGTTGGTTCGGTGGTTTATATCGAGGAGAGTCAATCAAACGCTGCGCGTTGGTCCCCATACCTCGTGATAGACGGCCAACAGCGACTGACGACAGTTAGCCTGATCCTAGCTGCCCTCGCGGAGGCCATTGGTGATGGTGAGACTTCGGACGGATTCACGGCAAGGAAGATTCGCAACCTGTACTTAGCCAATCCTGAAGAGACAGGCGAGCGAAGATACAAGCTCCTCCTCAGTCAGACCGACAAGCCCTCCCTTTGTTCGATTGTGAGCCAGACTCCGCTTCCAAAGGAAAGCTCGATTCGTATCTCGGCGAACTATGAGTTCTTCTTGAAGCGGCTCAAGGGCTCACAAGAGGTGCGGGATCGAGTCTGGGCGGGATTGGCAAAGCTGATGATCGTGGATGTGTCCCTGACCAGGGGGCAGGACAATCCTCAGCTCGTCTTTGAAAGCCTTAACTCTACCGGACGCGAACTCAGCCAAGCCGACCTCATCCGAAACTACGTGCTCATGTCCCTGGAGCATGACCTTCAGACACGCCTTTACGAACAGTATTGGCGACCAATGGAGGTTGAGTTTGGCCAGGAGGGCTATGTCTGGCACTTCGACGGCTTCATGCGGCACTACCTGACTGTTCGCACCGGCGAGATTCCCAATGTTCGCGATGTCTACTCGGCGTTCAAAACCTACGCTCAATCAGGCAAGGTCGAGGGAGTCGAGGCCATTGTCAACGAGATTCGAGACTATGCGCGGTTCTACTGTGCGATGGCCCTCGGAACGGAGACTGATCCTGAACTGAAGCTGGCCTTCCACGAACTGAGAGAGCTTCGGGTCGACGTTGCCTATCCTTTCCTGTTAGAGCTCTACGCTGACTTTCACTCTGGTTTGCTTTCCAAGCCCGACTTCCTCGCGGCGGTCCGGCTAGTTGAAAGCTATGTTTTCCGCCGTGCGATATGCGAGATTCCAACCAATTCGCTCAACAAGACCTTCGCCACGTTTGGGCGCGACCTGAAAAAAGATCGCTACCTCGAAAGCATCCAAGCGAAGTTCCTGCTCCTGCCTTCTTACCGTCGCTTCCCGCGAGACGATGAATTTCGGCGGCAACTCCAGGTGCGCGACCTTTACCATTTCCGGAGCCGATCCTACTGGCTCCGCCGGATGGAGAATCACGACCGAAAGGAGCGGGTTCCTTTGGATGAGTACTCCATCGAGCACATCATGCCCCAGAACGAGGACATGCGCCCGGAGTGGAAAACCATGCTCGGTGAAGAGTGGGAGCGCGTCCACGGGATGCGTCTTCACACGCTTGGCAATCTGACTCTGACCGGCTACAACACGGAGTACAGCGACCGGCCATTCCACGAGAAGCGGGACATGAAAGGCGGCTTCGCTGAGAGCCCGCTGAGAATGAATGCTGGACTCGGATCACTGGAAGTCTGGGATGAGGATGC
>Ga0247843_1001155_pt1 | contig 56223 bp, 36 predicted proteins | sample LaCruzMarch2017__FD_192420 | JGI IMG/M metagenome (GOLD analysis project Ga0247843, IMG submission 192420) | Freshwater microbial communities from meromictic Lake La Cruz, Castile-La Mancha, Spain - LaCruzMarch2017_8m | ecosystem: Environmental > Aquatic > Freshwater > Lake | place: Spain...
TAAAATATAGTAAACGTAAAACGCTTAACATCACTGTTGAACGTGACAGGAAAATTATTGTCCGTGCCCCAGAGAATACTTCTGCACAAAAAATTGAAGAAGTATTGCAATCCAAAAAACAATGGTTAAAAGAAAAAATTAATCATACACAGAAGTACCCAGTTGATACGCAAACCAAAGAATTTATTTCAGGTGAGACTTTGTTGTACTTAGGTAAAAACTATCAGTTAATGGTGGTTGATGAAGCAATTGAAGGTATTGAGTTTGAGCAAAGATTTAGAATTTCAAAAGCCAATCAACCCAATGCAAATGCTTTATTCAAAAAATGGTACTTGCATCAGGCATTAAAGTTAATTGAACCATTAGCTACAAATTTTGCAAAGAACTTAGGTGTAATATACAATGAGTTCAAAACTTCTGAAATGAAATACCGTTGGGGTTCTTGCACTCCAGCAAACAATATCATTTTCAATTGGCGTATTATCAAAGCACCGATGTATGTTTTAGAGTATTTGGTAGCACACGAATTAGTGCATCTGATGGAAAACAACCATACACCTCGTTTTTGGAATATACTATCAATTCAAGTACCCAATTATTTAAAAGCTAAAAAATGGCTCAAAGAAAATGGTCATTTATTGGAGGTAGATTTTTAATAAAATAAAGAAACAAAATGTAAGCAATGCAACAGTCGCTTCAATTAAATATAATCCCATTCAGTGCACCTGTAAAACAGGTTACATTACCTTTTTCTGTTGGCAAGCAGCAGGGTTTTTATGGCTTGTATTTAGATGATGAAGTAAAAGAATTAGTTGGTGATAAAATGACCAAACTGGAATACCTTGAAAACAAAAGGATATACACAGACTTTGGTACTCCAAAAGAAAGCTCATTTCTGCTAACTATTGATATTGAAAAGCACCCAAAACTGGCACTGCATTATTTCAAGCATTTAATTTATACCTATTTCCGCAATGGTGTTGCACACATTATGCAACGGAATTTTACTGATGATATTGAAGTATGGTTTCTAAATACAGAAGAAGTAAGAACGGGTTACAATTTGTATGACAAGTTCACACTAAAAGTTAATCACAGCAACGTTACCGATGGTTTTGAATTAGTAATATCCTACGATGGCACTTCAAGAGTAAGTAAAAAAAGTTTAAAAGAAATGCCAGGGTTTGATATAACCAAATTGCATTTAGTAAACAGCAATGGTTTAATTAGAGGTTGGGATTATTTAAGCCCAGAAGAAAAATTACACCTTGATAAAATATATCCAATTATAGGTATTAAGCTATACCAAACATATAGTATCACTTATGAATTGCCTGATAACAAAAATCGCTATCCACGTTATTTAACACCAATAAATAATTTCTACGAAAACTATTTAAACAACGATGCTTTTAGGGTAATACTGCCAATTGATAAAAACGGTTACATAAAAAACTATACTACCACAGTAAGCAATCTAACAGATGCTTCCAATAAATTACAGTATGGAAAAAGCACAGGTGATACACCTAAATATGATCTTGCCGAACACGGCCCTTGTGAACCAATACCACCACCCAATAATGTAGTTTTCTTTTTCATTTATCACAAAGACAGTCAGCCCGATTATGAGTTAGTTAAATCCTATTTTGAAAAAGGTTATAAAACACATCCTAACTTACAAGATTTCATTTATCAACCTTTCTTTATTGATGAAACACAGAATATTGTTTTTGATAAATTAGAAACAGCACCAGAGCTTGTTTATAAAACTTTAAAAGACAGGAACAAAGAACCTAACACAAAGTATTGTGCTATATACATTTCCCCAGTACCAAAATTTGATGCTGATGTAGTTAAGAAAAATGTTTACTACCGAATGAAAGAAATGTTTTTGCACACCGGTTATTATTCACAAGTAATCTATAAAAACAATATTAGAAAGTGGGATAAACAAACAAAGCAGTTAGTACAAAATACAAACTTCCATTTTTTCTTGCCAAACATTCAAGCAGCCATTTTAGCAAAGCTGGGTGGTGTACCGTGGCGTTTGGTAAAGGAAGTGGACGATGAATTAATTATTGGTGTAGGTGCATTCTATTGCCGTACAAAGAAAACAAGGTTTGTAGGTTCTGCATTTTGTTTTGATAATACTGGGCGTTTCAAAAACTTTTCTTGTTTCGGCCAAAAAGAATTACCTGCATTGGTAGGTTCAATTCGTGAAGCAGTAGAAACTTTCCATAAGAGTAAACCACAGGCAACAAGAATTATCATACACTTTTATAAAGTAATAAGCCAAAAGGAACTAAAGCCAATCTTAGATATGCTTTACAATGGCTTAAACTTACCTATTCCAATCATTGTTGTAACAATCAATAAAACAGTAAGCAAAGAGTTATTAGCGTTTGATACTGACAGTACAGACAAGTATATGCCATACAGTGGTACTTATATCCGTATGGCAGAACGGCAATATCTATTATTTAATAATACCCGATACAAGCCTGATAGCAAGGTTATAGATAAAGAGTACCATTTTCCTATCAAAATAAAACTTACATCCACTCATTTAGAGTTATTGGATGATGAAGCATTAATTGACAAGCTAATTGACCAAGTGTACCAGTTCAGCCGTATGTATTGGAAAAGTGTAAGCCAACAAAATATACCAGTAACAATTGCATACCCTGAAATGGTGGCTACAATTTATTCTCATTTCAAACAACATTACATACCTGAATTTGGTACTGATAATTTGTGGTTTTTGTAATCCAGTTTTTGAAGTGTAAAAATTATTAGGGCATTCCCCTTTGGGTCGGTCTTTTCACTACAATCTTTTTCTATCGCAAAAGGATTTCCGTTACAATCCCTAATGCAAAACAAATAGGTGTTCGTTCCTCACTTCTAATTAAGACATCCCCCCGACCCACCGCACAGAAAAGACGGCTTAGTGCTTTGCCACAACACAAGGCAAACGCTTCAAAGCACTCTATGGTATTGCAGTCAGTTTTTAACTGTCATATTTTTTGTGGCTATGCTCCCCAAGCATTTGGCACATTGCCTGTTCCGCTTTGCTCCACAGCCAAAGAGCCAAGCCAACACACAGCATAGCAACAAAAAAACGCTACACTCCAACCACCACCACCGTTCCGCTTATGCCAGTATAAAAACTGCCTGAAGCTAAATAACATAATGTGGCATTATAGTACTGCCTCTTGCCACGCTTATGCAAGCATCCAAAAGCACAGTCAGTCCTATAATAACATTATGTTAAATAGCCAATACCATAGCCATTTTGATAAAATGGAAGCCGTCTTTTCTCCCACCGCACAGCCCCCCAAAGCCACACACCCCAACCACCCTTTTCAGCGGAGCAGAAAAAAATAAAGCATTAGTTGTTGATGGCAATGTGCAATAAAAGGTTCATTCATTCCAGTTCCATTTCGTTACAGCGTTTCGCTTCGCTACACTACCTTCCACTACATTACACTTCCATTCATTTCACCATTTATTTTGCACCGCACAGCAAGAGTATTCCCTCATTCCATATTGCAAAACCAACCCTTTGCTTTCCGTGTCTTGGCTTTTGCTTTGCCAACGCTACAATGTTTTTTGTGTTGAAATAATTTACAAAAAACCCAATCACACACAAGCAAAAGCTACAAGCCTCTCCAAGCACCTCCGCACTTTTTGCAATATTCCATTCAGTCATACACTTGCTTTTTCCCTACGCTACTACAGTATGGTATGCTTTATTTTTTCTGCGACATATAGCCCCAATCCAACGCACTAAAGACATTTCGTTTTTTTATTATTGATTTTGATTTATGCCAATCGGTTTTTATCAGTGGAATTTTTATTGAAATCCTGAATACAGTTTTGAAAAGAGGATAAAAAAATAAAAATAAAAAGTGCAGCAAAATTAGGTGGCTCACACAAGCCCACGCTGATAAAAAAACCAAAAGACTACGGCATAATGAAAGGCAAATAATCTTTTATTTTTTATTGGTATTTGCCTTTCACCCTTCGGGTCTTATTCCGTTTCCTTTTGGTTTTTTAGCCCCGCCACCTATCAGAATGCTTTCTTTTTTTTTCTGTTTTTTTTCTTTGTCAAATTATATATGTGTTGCGGAGCGTAAGCGAAGCACAGCACAGGCAAGGGCAAAAGCAGATACAAACTTTAAAGCAAGTATTATGCACAGTCCAAAAATTCACACATTCAACCCAAAAAATCAAACAAGCGATTTTGATGTTTACATTTTATGCAAAGGTTTAAATAGTGGCAAACCACTTGAAAAACCTTGCCCCAATTGCTTTGTAATTGCCTGCAAAAATTCAGATGATATGGATTTTTACAAAACCCTTTCTTTCGGCTTATGGAAGGCAAAGCATTTTCATCAGTTCCTTACTGGTTCAGTTATTCCATTTATCCGCATCAGTGATTTTAAAAGCACCATTAAGGCACAAGCCGAAGCAGTCAGCAAAGATAAATATGCCTTTGTGCAAGATGTCCATAAAGTAAAGCTGATAGAACGAAAAGAAAAACAGATGTACGAAACATTGGCACTCTTAGCCGATGTAAAAAAAGCAATGATGTACAGGCACTTTAAAAGGTAGCCGTATTGGCTGCCATAACCTGGGGAAATGCTTTTGCACCATAAAAAATTTATATGCAAAAATAGCAAGGGGGGCAGACGCACAAAGCCAACACTAAAAAAACCAAAAGACTACGGCATAAACACAAAGCCAACGCACAAGGCTATCATTTATTCCGTTTCCTTTTGGTTTTTTTATCCCCCTTGCTGAGAGAAGCATATAAATTATTTCATTATGCAAAATCATCCACGTATTTCAGCAGGCAGCCAGTTAGGCATTTGTCCTTTTACTCCGCAGGTTCTCCATCAGCACTTGCAGCTTTCACCTTTTGCTTATCAGCGTTACATCCGCAGGTCTCGGTTAGCCCATCAGCCAGTTTTTGGCATCAAGGTTTATCAGCTTCCTTGTGGTTGTTTCGTTTGGTGTTATCCATCAGGTGTTCGTGAGCTTTCAGCATTGCCCTTTTAGGGCTTTGCTATTGCTTTAAAACAAGAAACCCCACCACAAGGGCAGGGCTTCTATTTAACCGATAAGAAAGAAAGCTATTAGGCTAATTCAACAATGTTTAACACGTTGTAAGCACCATTTTTTAAAGGGTATTGAATACCGTTTACCTCTTGGAAAAATTCAATCGTCAAGAAGTAAAGTTTTGTACCTGCACCAGCCGGAACAGCAGCAGGTGTTAAGTTGAAAGGTGTGTTAGTGCCATCAATTGCCAAATTTTGAACAGGGCTGTATTCAATTGCACTCACGTTATTTACAAAATCTACATCAGCAAACGCAGATTTAAAACTTACGTGGGTTGCTCCAGTAGGATAGTAAATATCATTGATAGGAGTGAATGCAGGGAAAGCAATATCACCAGTACCAGTGTTTACAGTGAACGGAGCAAATACAACACTACCCAGAGTTGCACTATCATTGAAATCAAACCCTTTCAACAAGGCTTGTGCCATTGGGTCCGCAATTCCGATACCTACATTTCTTTCACCTCTTGGAGAAGTGACATCGTAGTTTTTAATCTGTGTCATTATTTGCGTTAAACGACTTGTAACACGGTTGTCACTTGCGTTCATCATCAAATTACGAACAGCATTGCGGAGTAATTTTCCAGCACTTGCAGAGCTTCCAAATTCGCTACCATTTTCACGGGTACGCTGAAAGTTTGGATCATTGGCTATTCTGTCACCAGATACACCACTTTTTGTTTTCACAAGATGTCCATCCTGTGTTTTGTAGAAGGTAAGGTTATCCAATGTACCTTCTATTTTTAGTAAGCCTTTTAATCTTGCCATTTTGTTACTTATTTAAATTGTTAGTAATTACTTTTTTGTTGCGATACAGCCTTTACAAAACCTGTATCTGTTTTTTGCATTATACTTTCTGAATAGCCAGGGCGGACAAACTTTTTCAGCCCCACATTCCCAAAGTCCTTTTCTTTCGCTTGATGCTTTACGCATCAAATCTTCAAGCCTTGCATCAGTATCAAAATTGATGTAGTGCCAAGCCCAACCATTTGCAATAAGTATTTCATCCAGTCTTTGCCCATCCACATATACCATTGCCAATTCTCTACCGTACACATCAGTTTTCAATACTTCAAACTTTACCACTTTACCAAGTATCAAGGCTTTTACATTGAGCCAAGAGTTAAAACCCCAGTGTTGATTTAGTTCGGTAGCATCAACATTTAATAACCTTATTGTATGCTCCTTTGCAGTCGTTTTAAGAACGTATGTATCGCCATCCTTAACTTTCATCACCCTTGCTTCTTCTTGCGAAAAAGCGGCTGTAAAAGCCATTAAAAACAAAACCGATACAATTATTTTCTTCATCACGATACAAAACTATAACGCTTTATAAGGCTCTACAAATAACCACTTCCGACATTTCCGTTATTGCCACATTATTCCAACAAACACACTTTTACCACTCACAAAAACATATTATCTTTGCAATGTTTACTTTATACCTGATGTATGGATAGAGTATGAAAAGAGTAATTTAAAAATGAATAGACTGTGTATTTATCCGAAAGACATTCAGATAATCACAGGCAAAAGCGACAGATATGGTAGATACCTTATTAAGAGGATTAAAGAGTACTTCAACAAGCAGCAACACCAAGTTGTTACAGTTGAAGAGTTCTGCCAGTATATGGGCTTACAATTGGAAGCAGTTGTTAGTCAATTAAGATAGTGTAAAAACTTATCTTCGCTTATTGCTTATGATAAGGACAAACACACTCTACACCAAACAACATTTTTTCTTTTCTTTGTGCTGTACTTGCACTTGTTTTAGTGGGTTTTGTTGCCCAGTTGTTGCCCAAATAAATACGCAACCTCTGAAACCCTTTATTGATAGGGCTTTACATTTTAGCTTAACAATTTGTATCGGTAAATAAAATCCGGCAACCAAGTACAAAAATCCATTAGTATAAGTACCAGAAGAATTTCTATAGATAAGAGGTCGCGTAGCGCTGGGAGCTTATTGGCAATGAACACAAGGGATATTCGATTATAATGCGCATAAATTAAAAAGATGCGTATATTTGCCTTATGAAAGCAAGATTAAACCTTACGATTGACGATAGCTTACTTGAAAATGTAAAGAGCTATGCTGTAAAACAACAGCGGAGTGTTTCTGATTTGGTGGAAGGTTATTTTAAGTCAGTTACAAAACCTTCAAAACGTAAGACTATCCTACACCTAGTTGATAAGCTAGATAAACCTGTTATAGCGGGCGAAGCTGATCTAAAAGATTTGTACTTTAAAGAAAACGCAAAAAAGTATGGCTTCTAAAGTGTTTCTTGATGCGAACATATTGCTTGATTTTACCTTAAAGTGTGATGAGTACGAACAATCAAGGAAGATAATTGAATTGGCAGTAAACGGAACTATTCAAGCCTTCATTACTCCTTCAATAATACATATTGTTGGCTACTGGTTAACGAAAGCATACGGGAATGCCAAAGCAAAAGAATTATTGTTAACCCTTATGGCAGATGTAACAGTTATCGATCTGCCACATGAAATTGTTTTGAATGCCCTTCATTCAAAAATAACTGATATAGAAGATGCCTTGCAGTATTATACGGCTGTTCATCATAAGTTGGATTATTTTATTTCTCGTGACAAGCAGTTGCAAAAACAGGGCATTCCTGTATTGCCGGTTTATACGCCCAAAGAGCTATTGATCGAGATGGTTGAATAATAAGAACCACTTATCTAAAAGAATAATCAGACTCTGTAATTGTTTTCTTTGGTAATCACTAATCAACCAAGTTATTTTCTGCTTTAGCAAATGATTGCGACATACCAACAATAAAGACAAACTAACAAAAAAGCTAATCCCTCTGCTGTTCAAAGGGTTTCGTGTTTTGGGTATGCTGTAAATTTGCAGGTTTTGCACCTAATTTGTTGCTCATCTGTGAGCCAACTATTTTATCATTTTTACCACAAAAAACATTAATAATCAGATAGTTACAATAAACATGTAGCCATTTTGTAAATATATTATTTTACCAAAAAAGAAATTAAGTAAAGTTAAAGCTTTATTAAATACTTGTTTTTGTAAAGCAATAAGTTTACATTTGTGTTATTATAATCAATATCTAATTTCACTTTATGGGTAAGTTATCATTGCAACTGCAACAGCTGAACAACAAGATGGGGAACTTTGCCTTGCTAAAGCAGGTAGCCATTCCGCCAACCGGTTGGATAAAAGCCATCCGTACTGCCATTGGTATGTCTATGCAGCAATTAGGCAAGAAGTTATCTGTTTCCAAGCAGGCAATACTAGATATTGAAAAAAGAGAAAAAAGCGGGTCTATCACCATTAAGTCGTTGAAAGAAATAGCCCGGGCGTTGGATATGCAATTGGTTTATGGCTTTGTTCCAAATGATGGGTCATTGGACGCATTAATTGAAAAGAGGGCCACCGAACTGGCCACTAAAATTGTATTGCGTACTTCTAATACCATGAAGCTCGAAAACCAGGGCAACACCAACACGCGTATTGAAAAGGCTATCAAAGAAAGAGCTGAAGAAATTAAAAAAGAAATGCCTAAAATTTTATGGGATTAGATTTAGACTACATAGATGGACAAACCCCCTTAGACGAAGAAGAAAAAGATGGTCTGCTTATTCCTACCATTGCCACCCGTGGCGAGTTAGACGAGTTTGAGCAGCAGAATATTGAACAGGCAGTGCAATGGACTTTAGGCCGTTCCTTTAAGCCGGAGGCTATTTTTACCGAAGACTTTATCCGCAAAGTACATAAGCGGATGTATGCCGATGTATGGGCATGGGCTGGTGAGTTCCGGAAGACCAACAAGAACATGGGTGTTGATAAATGGCAAATATCATCCGACCTTGCCTGCTTGCTGGATGATGCAAAGCATTGGCTCGAAAACAATAGTTATCCACCCGATGAAATGGCCATAAGGTTCAAGCATCGCTTGGTAAGTATTCACTGCTTTCCAAACGGTAACGGTCGGCATAGCCGGTTAATGGCCGATATTATCATCGAAAAAATATACAAGCTACCTGTTTTTAGTTGGGGGGCTGCCAATCTTTCCAGCGAAGGCGATACCCGAACAGCTTATCTTAAAGCCGTTAAATCTGCCGATAAAGGAGATTACAGTTTGCTGCTGAATTTTGCCAGATCATGAGGCATGTTCATGTAATCCATTGTTCAATTTTCTCTTGTGTTATTATCTGCACACAGTATAGAAAGCAAGCAAGATAAAATTATACAGCAACCTCTTCTTTTACTTTATTTGCATTGATAATTCCTTTTTTCTCAGCGTTTTTATTTCTTTTGAAACTTCTTCTATGGTTTCAATAAATTCGTCTAACCGATTGTTGTTGTTTAGGTACACATCATTTACTACTTTTCCAACTTCATAATGAATTAAACAACGCCATCGATTGGCACCAGTGTAACACTCAATCATAAAGCCAGATCTTGTAAAAAAGCGAAATTCAGTATATCGCTCGTTGTCGGGGTCTTTCAGTTTAATTTCTTCCCTCACCATTTTTAGATGGGCAACTACTGAGTCTATTTCATCTTCATCAATATACTCTACATTGGTCATGGGAGCATCTGTAAATATATTCCTACTACCTCTTTGGTCTATCCTTATACCATATAGTTTATGTCCGGTTACTAAATCTTTTACGGATGCTAGATATACTATTAGCTCACGTATTCTTCCTCTTTCTTCTATGTGGTATTCTACGTGATTGCGATAGTTGTATAACTTTCTATGTATAAGGCTTTCGAAAGTAGAGTCAGCCCTTAGCACTACAGTATCAATATGATTTTTTTGTTGGGCTTGGGAAGTAATGCTAAAAAAAAGGAGGAATACAATAGCAGCTGTTCTCATATATGTATTTTTAATAATCACATCAAGTTTTATGCCAAAGCTGAAATAGTTTATTTTTTCCCAGTATTTTGAAATGCTTATCCACGCATAATATCAGAAAGGTGATTGTATTTATTTGGGGGGATCAAGACAGTTGCTTATCTGTAATCCAACTATTTGAATTAGCATTTTTATATAGTAATACTTTTCAATATCCTGCCCTAACTCATTGAACTCCTATATCTTTACCCTGATTAAGCAGCCAAAACTATTTTGTATTCATGGTGTTACCCTCCATTGATATCTATTTTTCATTTGTGTTTCTGGTAGCTATTATTGGTTTACTAGTGGCTGCAATTTTGTATTTTTTAAACAGGGAGAGCTCCTTTTCTGCCCGCTTATTAGCTGGGTACTTGCTGAGTATTGCAGTGATTTCTTTGTTTTCTGCCCTTTATCATACCAATTTCTTTTTATTTTTCCCCCATGTGCCCCGAACGATGGTTTTCTTGTCGTTAAGTGCCTCTCCCTTTGCATACATATACGTGCGCAGTGTGTTGCGGCAGCAATTTGACTGGATGAAGTGGGACTTCTTATTCTTTATACCGGCTGTATTGTATACTATTAATATGATTCCCTTTTATGGTATGGCGAGGGAAGAAAAATTGGTGATTATCCGCCAACAGCTGGCCGATAATTCAATAATTGCACTGGAGCCGGAAGGATGGTTACCGGAGGGATGGGGTATTATTTTAAGAATGGTTTATGGAGTGGTGCTGGCATCTTTTCAGGTAAAAATGTTGGTTACTTGGAGAAGTAAACATCCAGAAAAACTGATACCTCAAAACTATGCCATGTTCAAGTGGTTAATTGCATTCACAACATTGGTATTGTCTACTTTTATTGTATTATTAATCGAGTACGCATTTCAAATTTCTTATTTCTTTGATTTTTACAGGTTGATTACCTTAACCATGACGTTGTCTATCTGTATTACGTGTGTTTATTTATTTTTACAGCCTAATCTATTGTATGGATTAACCGGATGGTTTCAGGAAACTAATGAATCAACTATATCCGAACCCGAAATGGCTATTGCTCAGGAACCCACCCCAAGCAACACATTCAGCAAAGAAACCGAAAGAAGTTATCGGGCATTGTTAGCGTCTCATCTCAGTACCCAACAGCCCTTTTTAAAAGTGGGGTACAAAATCGGTGATTTGTCTAAGGAACTGGATATCCCTACCTATATACTTTCTGCCTTCATCAACCAGGCATATGGAAAAAATTTTAATGAATGGGTAAACGAGTATCGGGTACATTATTTGAAGGGATTACTCCAAAAAAACCCCGATTTTAGAAAATATACATTCGAAGCTTTGGGTAATTTAGCCGGATTTAATTCTCGCACCACTTTTATTGCTGCTGTTAAAAAAACAACCCAAAAAACCCCTTCTGAGTTTTTTGAGCAAATTATTAGCGAATAAGTACCTGAGTTTGTTTGGTATTTACCAATTTTAGAAATTTTGAACGCTAACAAAAAAAAATACCCAGCTAAAAAGCGATTTTTTGTACACAAAATTTTTAACATGAAAAGAATACTTGTAATCCTATCTGTAGGAATATTAGCTGCTTGCCAGCCCACTGGCTCAAAAAATGAGGCAGGAGCTGGAGCTGCCGGGGGCGATAAGCTTACTACCCGTATTGGGAATCTTTCATTAGAAAGTGGATATCCATCCCTTGAATCAGTAGATAAATTGTATGATGAAAGGGACTTTCAGCGTGCCTGCATCATCCATAACTGGGGTTTGCCGATGGTTGGCTTTCATGCCCTGCACCTAGCACAAAGAGATCAGATTGGGGTAAAAGACGGTGAGGTATCGGTATTCAGGGATTTAAATGATAAAAAAGGGATGTTAACCCCTAATATAACCACCGTGTATGCATTTTGCTTCTGGAACCTGGCCGAAAAAGGGGCCTTGGTAGTTGATGCGCCGGCAGGACTAATTGCCGGTGGTGTGTTGGACTTATGGCAGCAACCTATAACGGATATTGGTCAAACCGGACCAGATAAAGGCACTGGCGGAAAATACCTGATTCTACCTCCCGGATCGCAGCCTATTTCGGCTCCGGGCTATCGGGTATTTGTTTCCCCAACGGTGCAAATTTGGTTTGGTACTCGTGGGTTAGATCCAGACCCCGCAAAGGCAGAAGCTACTCTTCGCCAGCATAAATTTTATGCCTGGGCCGATCGTGTAAAACCTGCCCCTACTACTTTTATACCTGTTGCCGGTAAGCCTTGGAACTCAGAACATCCTTCCGACAGTAGATATTTTAAACTGGTAGCCGAAGCATTGATGAATGAACCGGTTCAAACCCGCGATCGGGTGATTGCCGCTATGCTGGTTTCGTTGGGTATAGAAAAAGGAAAACCTTTTCAACCTAATGAAAGACTTACAAAAATATTAGATCAGGCAGCAATGCTTGGTGAGTTAACTGCCCGTGCCAATGCATATGAAAAACGATTTAACGGTGCAAAAGTGTGGGAGGGTAAAAAATGGGAATATGCAAATATGGTTGAGTTGAATCAGGAGGATACCAATTATACCCAGATCGATCAACGCGCTTCCTGGTTTTATGAAGCGATTGGCAATAGTACCGGAATGCAGGGAAGGATATTGGGTTTTGGACAAGCCTACCTGGAAACTTCCAAAGACAAAGCTGGTAATTGGCTGCTGGGCGCCAAAAATTATCGGATACATATTCCGGCAAATGTACCTGCCAAGCAATTCTGGTCGATTACTTTATACGATAACGTATTGCGCAATCCGGTAATCACCGACCAGGGCTCTGCTGATATCTCTTCTCGGAAAGATATTGCAGTGAATGCCGATGGTTCAGTAGATATATATTTCGGACCTTCCAAGCCCGCTTCAGCCAATAAAAATTATATTAAAACAATTGCAGGCAAAGGTTGGTTTCCTTATTTCCGCTTTTATGGACCGAGTGAAGCCTACTTTGATAAAACCTGGCAGTTAGAAGATATCGAAGAAATTAAATAGTATTTCTACTAATTAATCGATAGATAAAAAGAGCAATCAAAGTTTGATTGCTCTTTTTATTGGAAGTATTCGAAACAGGGTAAAAAGTATCTGTATTTATATATTCTATTAGGGATGGATATAGGGTGGGGCAGAAAAATAATAATATTTATTGGGTAGAAACCAGATATTTATTGGTGATAATTTTTCCCGATCCTTCCAGTATATTTCTTTCCATTCGGTGTTCAGCCTTTACTTCATCCTGATAGCGTACTACTGTTTTATCCGGATTGCAACGGATAAATTGGTTGTTTATCAGATAAGTTTTTTGAGCGCCCGAAAAATGGATTACTGGCAAATTGTTTGTCGTTTCAATTTGTTTGAATTGATTGTTTCGAATAGTTACAATGGGTCCCAGCGTACTTTCATCTACTCCCGGCCGGGCAACGGAAAGAATCTGACCTGTAAATTGCTCAAATTGATTATTAGTAAGGGTTAAGTGTTCAACCGGGTACAACCCCTTTCTCTCATTTTCTTGTTGCAGATTGAGGATGATTCCGCTGCCCATAAAAAATCGGTTATTGCTAAAGAGTAAACTGTCTGCCACACTTGTTTTATAAGCATAGAAAAAGGATGCTTGGTTTTGGATAATGCTACAATTAGTAATCCGGAACCAGGAATGTTTGTAATTACCCGAACTATCGGTAGCAATCCATGCATTCGCAGTAGATTTTTGCAGATTCACTATCAAATTCGAAAGTGTTAAACTGCTTCCGGCCATTATCTGAAATACAAATGGAGCACCGATGGATGCTATTGAAAATTGGAGCGTATCGGTATGCTTTGCAGTTAAGGTTAGATTCCCTTTTATCTGAATAGGGAGGGGTAGCTCATAATTGATTCCGGTGAGTAAAATCGTTAACTTTTCAGTTGTTTGAGCATTAATTTGCTGATATAATTCCAAGCCATTATTACAACTTACTTGTTTATGAATTAGACTTTTAGAAGAAGGCCTAAACCAGTTCGCTCCAGTGCCTGTATTGGCCAGACTTTTGATTTCTTGAAGCTTTTTTATTGATATAAAGCCCGGATTCGATTGAATAGTAAGATTAGAAGCGTCGGGGGCGTTTTTAATAATGGAATCTTGCCAAGGTTTTGGATTCACTAATGAGTGGGCTGGAAAAATAATGGAATCTGAAGCTGTAAAACGAAAAGAAGTGGATGTTATCCCTTTTGGCAGCAATTGCTTGCCCGAATGATTGGTTAGATTGCCCGCAAAAATAAATCCATCTATTTTGTCGTATGCACGGAATAATAAACTGTCTTTTTTGTTGGCAAATAAATTGTTTACCACTACTACCTTATTGGGTGCTTGGCTTCTTTCTTTGTCACTTCCTTCGCCAAAGCTCATAGGGGCACAATCAATAAATGTATTGTTAGCTACTAGAGCATTGGTTACTGGAAGATACCGAATTGCCGGAGAGTTCGGAACGCCATTCATAATGCAGAGTGGGGCTCTGAATCCCTCTCCTCTGCATTGATAAAAGTAATTGTTCACTATCCAGTTCCCTTCATTAATGATTCTTACGCCCCCGGTGCCTGCTTTGTTATTCCCGAGAAATACATTTTCAATTACTTTATTATTATTTCCATGTCGCAATACTACCGCACCCTGGCAGGAGGTAAAGAGATTACCCCTTATAATATTCGCGCCGGATTTTATGGAAATAATTTCCGCTTCCCCGTCGCAATTGGTAAAAGCATTATTGGCTATGAGAGTATTCGAATTAAATTCACATTGTTCGGATACGCCTACCCGGATAATCTCTCCGGTATTAGACGCTAACGGAATTCTGTATCCAAAATTATTATGATCTATGGAGTGAAAATTATTTCTGCTTTGCTCGTTTTCTAACACAACAGCAATCACTACCCCCATATTTTGCTTATTCAAAAAGGTACAGTGGTCTAGCCTGTTTTGTTTACCCTGCAATTCAACCCAATAATTTTCTACCAATCTTTTTGGGGTGGTATAGCTATCAATTACGCAATTCGTAACCCGACAATGATTGGCTAACTGGGTTGACTTAGTTCGAAAATTGATTACAGATTTGTTGCCTGCGTTTCCATTGGTAAAAAACCAACCATCAATTACCAACCATTCACCACCAATCGACAGGGAAGATTGACCGGTAATTTGCACTTCGCCCGGAACGCTTACTTTATAAATGATAGGTGCCTGTTCGGTTCCTTTAGCTGTAAGCTGTATGTTAATATTTTTCCAATCTCCTGCCTGTAGTAAAATCAGGTCACCCGGCTGGGCTGCTTGATCTGCCTGTTGTAACTCTTTTACATTATATACCTTCCAGATTTTTGCAGATAGTCCGGTTACAAAAAATAGTAAAATGCCGAAGAGCAGGATGCATATTTTTTTCATACAAGATCTATTTAGGCAGAAAATTTTAAGGAAGACTCCCTTACGATTAACTTGGGGTGTAGAATTTTTTCAATGGTAGTAGCCGATTCTTTGTTATGCATAGTTTCTATAAACAGCTTGGCCGCTGCTTTTCCGATTTCAAAACTCGGCATTTCAACACTTGATATAGCAGGGGTAACCAGACCGGTAACTGGTTCATTATTAAATCCCACTAAGCCGATATCGGTTGGCATCTGCAGGCCCTTTTTCTTTATGGCCAGCATAGCACCTATTGCCATTCGGTCGCTGATGGTAAATATGGCATCTGGCTTTTTTTTCATAGACAGTAATTCCAGTGTGGCGTAATAGGCATAGTCCTGATTAAAATCACAATGAAGAATTAAATCCTGATCCAGTTTGATTTTATGTTTTTTCAATGCCTGCTTATACCCTTCTAGTCTGCTATTGCTGATTCCCAGGTTTTCGGGACCTGCCAGTACGGCAATTTTTTTATATCCCTGCTCAATCAGGTGTTCGGTTGCCATTAAGCCTCCGGCCTGATTATCCAGCCGAACACTGGGGGCCGAAAGGTGCGGTGTTATTCTGTCGAACACAACCACCGGCAAATTTCTGTCCTGGATTGTTTTAAAATGTTCGAATGACTTGGTTTCACTTGAAACCGAAATAATAAAGCCATCAACTAAGCTTTCGAGTAGCCGTTGCGTATTCAGTATCTCTCTGCCGAACGATTCATTACTTTGGCAAACCATCACGGTATAGCCAGCTTCGAGGGCAACTTCATCTATTCCTCTAACCATTTGCGATAGTACATAGTCTAAATTGGGAATAATCACTCCAATGGTATGCGTTTGGTTCTGCCGGAGGCTTAGGGCTAAGCGATTGGGCTGATAATTCAGTTCCTGGGATAATGACAATACCGCTTGCCTGGTTTCCTCACTTACGTCCGGGGCATTTCTGAGTGCTCTCGAAACGGTTGAAAGGGAAATATTCAACCGCTTGGCAATGTCTTTAATAGTAGCGGGATTGTCTACATGATTGGCCATGCCTAAAGCTACAGGTTATTATAATTCGAAAAAACCGGCAACCTTGCCGGCAACCTTGCCGGAACATAAATTATTCAAAAAATTTAACGAAAATGAAATAGAATTAGAATTTTTCTAATAAAAAGCCTAAAAAGTTTATATTATTTAAAGTAAGTAACTAAGGGGGAGTTGTAATAGATAGGCTATTATTACTAAACCAACTGCTTTGCTGTTTGTGTTATACTGATTGCTATGCTTATTAATGCCATTGCCCTGTATGCTTTGCCGTGTTCAATTGAGTTGAATAGGGGAAGCCAAACACCCCTTTTTTACCCGCTGCAGGAAGTTAGCTATTTACTTAATCATACCCGGAGAAGTCTAGGGTTTTTGAAACCAATTATATCCATCTAATTAATTTGTATGCAGATAAAAGACAAAGGGAGTTTGTATGTGGAAAATGATCATGTAGCCATTGAGAATATTGATAGGGGCGTTAGCAGAAAAGTGATGGCTTTTGATGATCAGTTGATGATGGCGAAAGTTTTTTTTGAATCCGGAAGTATAGGTGAAATTCACCAGCACATCCATTCTCAAATTTCACATATAGAAAGCGGCTTATTTGAAGTGCAAATTGGCGAAATGAAAAAAGTGCTAAAAGCAGGAGACGCATTTTACATTCCTCCGAATTCGCTGCATGGTGTAGTGTGTTTAGAAAAAGGGGTATTGATTGATGTATTTAGTCCTATGCGAGAAGACTTTGTTATATAATTTTTATCTATATAAAACCTTTACTGATTTATAAACCAAAAACTGCTATTATGAAACTTTTGCGATTAGTATGTACCATTCTGTTGATTTTTTTGGCAGGCACTTCTTTTGCCCAAAAAAGAGTGATCACCGGAAAGGTAATTGATCAAACCACTAAGGAACCACTCGGCGGTGTTTCCATCATTGTGGGGAAAAACCGCGGTACCGCCACCACACAAACAGATGGTAGCTATACTGTTTCGGTAGAGCCCGGCATAAAAGCCCTTACGTATACATACGTAGGGTATACCCCACAAACCTTTACAATTGAAGGTAAGTCGGTAGTGAATGTGTCTTTACAATCCGAAGCAGCCATCCAAAACGAAGTGGTTGTAATTGGATATGGTAGTCAAAAGCGTTCCAATATTTCGGGTGCAGTATCTAAATATAAAAACGAGCGGATTGATGAGACGCCTGTTTCTCGTTTAGATCAGGCACTTCAGGGAAAAATTGCAGGCGTAACTGTTCAGAACGTTTCTTCAGAAGCGGGTGCAGATCCCAAAATATCAATTAGAGGAATCAGTTCCATTAATGCCGGTGCATCGCCGCTGGTAGTAGTGGATGGACAAATTACGCCCGATGGCTTGGCATTTATCAATCCAGCAGATGTTGAATCCGTAGAGGTATTGAAAGATGCTGCATCTGCGGCTATTTATGGTTCAAGAGGTTCCAGTGGGGTAATTTTGGTTACCACCAAAAGGGGGATTGCCGATAAGCCAAAGTATAATGCGAAATACTCATACGGTGTTAAGTCGGATTATAAGCGATATGATATAATGACTACCAGTCAGTACGTTGGTATGTTGTTTGACGAAATGGCCAAGAAGAAATTAGATCCCACCGTTAATCAGGCTTCCAACACGGTAAACAACAACGACCGTAGTGCCTATCTGGTGGAAACTCAGATTAATAAAGTCGCAACTGACTGGCAGGCTGAATCTTTGCAACAAGCCAGGTTTCAAACAGTTCAGCTCGGGTTATCTGGCGGCAGCAAAACTGTAAAATATTATTTTTCTGGCGGTTACCAAGGCGATAAGGGGATGATGTATAAAAGTAATTATGAGAAGTTTAATATACGGGCTAAGTTAGATGCGGACTTAAGTTCTAGGGTTAAACTAACCGTGAACCTGAATCCGTCGTACAGTAACCGGATTAGCCCCTCTCAAAATTTTACAAATTTCTGGAGAATGCCGGGATGGTTGCCAGTTTACCACAATGAGGCCTCTGCCGCACTGGCCAGAACCAATCCTTTGCTATCCAATATCAAGGCGGGCGATTATGCGCATCAGCGACACTTTAGTGCCCTAAACTATTCCGGAACGATGCCCGATGGTTCCACTTGGTCGGGTTCAGGAAATCCCGGTGGATCTGCACAGCAAAATCCGAAATCGGAAGTAGACAGATCAGATATCGAAGTAAATGAATATCGGCTACAATCATCTGCAGAATTGAGCGTGAAAATTTTACCAGGCTTAACTTTCAAATCTTTAGCCAGCGGATACCTCAATTATACCAAAGGATTAAATTTTTCCGAAAGAAGTGCCAATAGAGACGGCGATTTGAATGTGGGGATATTTACCGACAATTCAAATATATATTTGCTAAACGAAAATACTTTCAATTATATCAAGTCTTTTAAAGATCATGATATTACCTTACTCGCAGGGGTAACAACTGAAAGAACCACCATTAACCGTAGTCAAACCACCGGATTCGATTTCCCAAGCGATGATATCAGAACCCTGTCTAGTGCAGCACAAATTGATAAAAATCGTTCATTCGGAACCAAGTCTATAATTGGGTTGAATTCTTTTTTAGGACGATTCACCTATGCCTATAAAAACAAGTACTTATTTTCTACTAGTTTCAGACAAGATGGTAGTTCTTATTTTGGGCCTGGTAATAAATGGGGGTCTTTTCCGGCAATTTCAGCAGGTTGGGTAATTTCTAAGGAGAATTTTATGAGGGATGTGACGGAAATAAGTAATTTGAAATTCCGCGCCAGCTATGGGGCAACCGGTAATAACCGGATTGTTGCGGATGCCTGGGTAGACTTATTGTATGGAGCTAATTATCCGTATGGATCCGCTACCGGATCTAGCTTCCCCGGATTAATATCTTCCCCTTCCATTATTGCGAATCCCGATATTACCTGGGAAAGAACCTTTCAAACCAATTTGGGCGTGGATGCTTCCTTCCTGAATAATGCGATTACTGTTTCATTAGATTATTATAATTCGCGCACAGAAAAATTGCTTTTGCAACAATCTGTAATGGCATTCACGGGCGTTCCACAATATTGGAATAATCTGGGTAGTTTACGAAATACCGGATTTGAAATAGATCTAAGCACCAAAAATGTGCAAACCAAAAACTTTAAGTGGACTACCTCTGCCAATCTATCTCATAACAGAAATGAAATTATTGAGTTAGGCACACAGCAATTTTTACTCAATCAAGGGGAGCGTTCCGAAGTGTATCGCAATCAGGTAGGGAAACCATTGGTTGAATTTGTAGGATTCAGAACATCCGGTGTATGGATGTCGCAAGCCGAAATTGATGACGCAAGGTTAAAAGGACTAACCTCCAATTTAACAGCTGCATTTACGCCAGGTGGTTTGCGCATTGATGATGTGAATGGCGACAACAGGCTGGATAATAACGACCGCGTGGTTTTAGGAAATCCTTATCCAACATTTATCTGGGGACTTACCAATAATTTTTCCTTCAAAGGATTTGAGCTCAGCATTTTTCTGCAAGGCAGCAATGGCGGCCAGTTGATTAATGGCGATCCTAATTATAATGAGTCGGGCAGAAACATGTTTGTGTATAACTCGAATCGTTGGGTAAGTGCCGGATATCCGGGGGATGGAAAAACGCCGGTTTCTAGAGGAACGGGTTTTAACTGGATGTTGACCGATTATGTGGTAGAAGATGCCTCTTATTGGTCGCTGCGCGAAGTTAACCTGAGCTATTCCCTGCCAGCTGGGGCAATGAAAAAAATTGGATTAAATGGATGCCGGTTTTATGTGGCTGCCCAAAACTTGTTTTATCATATGGCAGACAATTATCGAAGCATCAATCCGGAGGGAAGATTCCAAAATGGACCGTATAGCTCTGTGCTAATCGACGGCTATCAGCGAGGAAGTTTCCCAATTCCTAAAACTATTTTAGCCGGAGTAGATATTAATTTTTAATCTGAAAAAACTCATTATATGAAACGCATATATATTTTAATAGTTGGGATAAGTATTCTGTCTATTTCTTGTAAAAAGAATATAGATTTATATCCCTTGAATAATGTAGCCGTAGATAATTTCTACAAAAATGCTGCAGAAGTGCAAACCGCTCTTTCCGGATGTTATGCCGGATTGCGGAACACGCTTATAGAAGAGTGGCAAATGACGGAATTACGCAGCGATAATTCCATTATGGGAAATGCTGCCAGTGGTTCTGTGCCCAACCGCGAAAAAAGTGATCTCGATTTATTTATTCCAGCCACATCGTTAAGCGCTGTTTATACTTATTGGAGTGCTAACTATACCAATATCCGCAATATCAATCTGGTATTAAATAGTCTAGCATTGGATTATGATTCCACATCCGGAAAACTTGTTAAATCAACTTCTACGGTAACTATTACGGACGCCGAATTTAAAGAGTTATCTGCACAAGCCGCCTTTTTACGGGCTTACCATTATTTTAATCTTGTTAGATTGTTTGGCGGTGTTTTTTTAATTCATGAACCCTTTATCGGATCACAGGCACTCGATGCCATTAATATCAACAGAAGTAGCGCCAGCAGTGTTTATAAATTAATTCTGGCTGACTTAGAGTATGCCGCTGCCAATGGAGTATCATTGAATTATTCAACCTTTGCCACATCTAATGCAGGCAATAATCTGGGTAAGGTGAATGCATGGACTGCAAAAGCCTTACTTGCCAAGGTATTACTTACGCTCAATCGGAAAACAGAAGCCAGTACCGTATTAACCGACATAATCACCAGTAGTGGGTATGGGTTGATTACTTCTGGTTTAACCCCCTATGCCGACGTTTTTTCTGTAAACAATGAAATGAACAGAGAGATTCTGTTCGCCGTACGCTATAAAGCTGGTGGTTTGGGGCTCGGTTCTCCCTGGCCTAATACATTTGCCCCAGAGTTGAGCGGAACAGCGGTTGTGAATGGCGATGGCGATGGTTTTAATACCGGTACTATTGAATTGGAAAATTCGTATGCAACTGCAGATAGTCGGAAAGCATTTACGCTTGGCATCTGGTCTACCGGTAATAACCGCAGGGTATATCCCAAAAAGCATATTACCCCCGTAACACTGCTGGATGATGGAGAGAGTGACTGGCCGGTAATCCGCTATGCAGATGTGATTCTGATGCAGGCGGAGGCTAAAGGGTATTCTCCGGAGTCGATTGCCTTAATCAACCAAACAAGGGCTCGGGCAGGTTTGTCGGCTGCGCCACTTACTTTAGTAAATGTGCCAACCCCCCAAAGCTTTGCGGACTCCCTTGCTAAAGAAAGGAGATTAGAATTTGCCTTTGAAAATGTACGATGGTTCGATATGCTCAGATATAAAACCACCTTGCCTGAAATTACCGAGGATGCCGTAGCCCGTATTAAATCTCATTATGCCTTTATGTATAGTTCTCACTACGGCCGATATCCAACTCCGGTTCCTTCTCTTGCAGTAATTCAAGGGTATGTTACTAATAACAAGTTATTATTGCCCATTCCGCAACGCGAAATTGATAATAACAGTAAAATTGTAATTCCTCAGAACCCCGGGTATTAATGTATAAAGTATGAGTATGAAAAAATTATGGATAATTGCTTCTTTGTTAGGTACACTGGCAACTAATGTGATTGCGCAAACAACTGCTAAGCCGAATATTCTGTTTATTGCGGTAGATGATTTGAAACCTATTTTGGGTTGTTATGGTAATACGCTGGTGAAAACGCCTAATATAGACAGGTTAGCCAACATGGGCACCGTTTTTATGCGCAATTATTGTCAGCAATCCGTATGCGGGCCCACACGTGCAAGTTTGATGACGGGTATGCGACCGGATTATACCAAAGTATGGGATTTGAAAACGCAAATGCGGGATATGAATCCCAATATTTTAACCATACCCCAGCATTTAATTACGCAGGGATATAACGCCGCAGGTATTGGTAAAATTTATCATCCGAGCAGCGCTATTGATAAAATAGATCCACTTTCGTGGAATATTCCCTATATCGAATTAAAGGCAAGTGATTACGCGAATGGCATGGGCAAACCTGCTAATTCGCAATATCAAAATCCGGCCACCAAAGCAATATTTCTGCAAGAGGTACCTGCTAAACCTGCCACGGAAGACGAGGATATGAATCCTGTTAGCAGAAAAGGACCTTCCTCTGAGTGTATTGATGTGCCGGATGATGCCTACAATGATGGCGTGTATGCTAAAAAAGCAAAAGCACAAATTCAAAATTTATCAAAAGCAGGTAAGCCTTTTTTTATGGCAGTTGGCTTTCATAAGCCCCACCTTCCCTTTGTTGCTCCCAAAAAATATTGGGATATGTACAATCGAAGTGATATGCCATTGGAGAAGTTTCAGGAGCATGCTAAAAATGCCGTAGAAATTGCTTACCACAAGTCTGGCGAACTGCGCAATTACACCGATATCCCAGCTTTTGCTACCTTATCGGGAGATAGCTTGCGGATTGGCTTGCAAACCGAGAAGCAGAAAGAACTGATTCATGGCTATTATGCATCCGTTTCGTATATGGATGCCCAAGTGGGTGTATTGTTGAATACGCTGGAAGAATTAGGCATTCTGAAGAATACCATCATTGTGCTATGGGGAGATCATGGCTGGCACTTGGGCGATCACGATTTGTGGGAAAAACACACCACATTCGAACAAGCAAATCGTTCGCCTTTGATTATTGCTGCACCCGGTATGAAACCAGGACAAACCAATTCACTTAGTGAGCACGTTGATATTTTTCCCACCTTATGCGACCTAGCTGGGGTATCAATACCTACTTTCTTGGCCGGGAAAAGTTTAGTACCTGTTCTCAAAAATAAAGCGAGTGAAGTAAAAGATTTTTCCATGAGCCAATACCATAGAACCCTTACGGCTAATGAAGCTAAAAAGTTAGGCTATAAAAGCAGAAAATTATGGGGGTATTCTATGCGTACCAAACAGTATCGGTATGTTATGTGGATGAATGATTTTACAAGTGCCCAGCCTTTTGACGCTAATAAAGTGTATGCCACAGAGCTCTACGATTTAGAAAAAGATCCTTTGGAAACAGTTAATATTGTAGCAGATAAAAAAGTGAGCAATCAGTCTCAACAATTGTATAATCAGGTGGTTCAGTTTTTTAAATCACAGGAAGTGAAACAATAAAATTATGAAGAGGGATATAACTGGTTTCTTTTTTGGGGTAACACTGCTAGTATGTGTACTTAGCTCTGTGAGTGTTTTATCTCAAACCAAACCCAGACCCAATATCCTCTTTATTGCAATCGACGACCTCAAGCCTTTAATGGGATGTTATGGTAATACAATTGTAAAAACACCGAATATCGATCGCCTTGCAAAAAGAGGAACCGTATTCTTGCAAAATTATTGTCAGCAAGCCGTTTGTGGACCTACCCGCGCCAGTTTGATGACGGGTATGCGGCCGGATTACACTAAAGTGTGGGATTTGAAAACCCGCATGCGGGATGTAAATCCGGATATCATTAGCTTACCTCAATATTTGCAATCGCAGGGATATTCTACCCAGGGAATTGGAAAAGTATACGATCCCCGTTGCGTGGATAATGAAATAGATAAGCCTTCTTGGAGTGTTCCTTACCACAAAACAAACAAGAAATATTATCCCAAAGAATTAGGGGAGCCTGCATTAACGAGATATCAAAATCCTACTACCAAAAGCCTGGCTGCACAATATGCGAAAGAGGCAGCAGCACAGGGGCTCAAAGGTAGCGAAGCCAATGACTATGTGACTACAAAAGTTCGGCCAACTACCGAGTGTGAAGAGGTACCTGATCACGCCTATAATGATGGTGCCAATACCTTGCAGGCTAAAGATATTCTTATACAACTCAGTAAGCAATCAGGGCCTTTTTTCTTAGCGGTAGGGCTGGCAAAACCCCATCTTCCATTTGTTGCCCCTAAAAAGTATTGGGATTTATATCAGCGAGATCAATTGCCAGTAGCTGAATTTCAAAATAAACCAGCTGATTCTGTTAACATTGCATTTCATAATGCAGGCGAAATACGGGCATATACAGATATCCCAGCGGTACTATCAACTGTAAACGACAAAGGATTTGGTATTACACTCCCAGAGGAAAAACAAAGAGAACTGATACATGGATACTATGCCAGTATTTCTTATACGGATGCCAATGTGGGCGTTTTATTAAATACATTGGATTCGCTGGGAATTTCCGACAATACAATTATTGTTTTGTGGGGTGACCATGGTTGGCATTTGGGGGATCACAACCTTTGGTGTAAACATTCTAATTTTGAACAAGCTACCCGTGCTCCTTTAATTATTGCTGCACCAGGCCTTGCAAAAAAACCTACTAAATCGCCTAGTGAGTTTATTGATATATTTCCTACCCTCTGCGATTTAAGCGGTATCCCTGTTCCCGTTCACCTTCAGGGAAAAAGTTTGGTTCCACTGATGAAAAATCCGGACGCATCCGTAAAAACTTTTTCGGTAAGTCAATACCCCCGAAGCAGCGAAACTGCAGAGAATGAAAGGTTAGGGTATGCAGGCACTAATGTGATGGGATATTCTATTCGTACCGATCGATACAGATACACCATTTGGATGAAGAATGGCTATCGGAGTACAGACCCATTCTCTGCTACCTTGTTAGTAGGGTCGGAATTATATGATTATGAAAAAGACCCCCTTGAAAAAGTAAACTTTACCGGAAGTACTTCTTATAAAAAAATTAAAGCAACCCTGCATAAACAGATGATTAGTTTTCTGGCTTCTCAAAAAATTAAGCCCTAAGATGAATGTCCATTATTTATTTGCAGCTTGCTAAAATGAATAGAAACCCTGTTCATTAAACGAATAATAGAGTAAATGAAACCCCGTTGTTGTAAATTGAAACGAGCCACTTCCAAACACCGGAATCTTTTAATTTCGGGAATCATTATTTACTCTGCTTTGTTGTCAGTATCTAGTAATGCCATATCGCAGAATGCAAAAGGTAAAAAACCTAATGTGATTGTAATTTTATCAGATGATATGGGCTACTCGGATATTGGTTGTTTCGGATCAGAAATCAGTACCCCGCATCTCGATAAGTTAGCTATGAATGGATTGCGGTACACACAATTTTATAATACAGCCCGGTGTAGCCCTTCCAGAGCTTCCTTGTTAACCGGACTATATCCGCATCAGGCTGGTATGGGACATTTAAGCACCGAAAATTTTCCGGAACCAGGCTATACAGATGATTTGAGCAAACAAGCCGTTACAATGGCGGAAGTTTTTGGGTTGGCAGGATATGCAACTTATATGGTAGGCAAGTGGCATATAGCTAAAAACTTAACTCCCCAAGGCGACCGGTCGAATTGGCCAATGCAACGAGGATTTCAGCGTTTTTTTGGAACCTTAAATGGGTCAGGCAGTTTTTACGATCCGGGAACATTAATGAGTGGGAACACATTTATTGCTCCTGCAAAAGACTTTTATTATACCGATGCCATCAGTGATACGGCAGTAAAATATATTCGGGAACATTCCCATCGAACCCCCTTCTTTATGTATGTGGCTTATACGGCGGCACATTGGCCTATTCAGGCTCCGGAGGCAGCTATCAATAAAAACAAGGGAATGTATGATAAGGGTTGGGATAAGACTCGCAGCCTCCGTTTTGAAAAATTAAAAAAACTGGGTATTCTTCCCAATAATAGTGTGTTAACTGAACGGGGCATATCCATACCTGCCTGGGAAAACGAACCCTTGCAAAAATGGCAGTCCCGCCGAATGGAAGTATATGCTGCTATGGTAAATATTATGGACGAGGGAATTGGAAGAATTATAACTGCGCTCGAGCAAAAAAATGAGCTGGAAAATACCGTTGTTTTTTATATGCAAGATAATGGCGGTTGTGCAGAACCTTTAAATTCTAATCAACCAGAAGTTCCGCCTACGGATGTTCAACAAAAAGGCGCGTATTATGCGCCGGATTCTGTTTTCCGAGGCAAGCAACCTGTGTATTCCCGAAAGGGCGAATTCATACGCAGTGGAAAAGGGGTGATGCCTGGTCAAGAAAATACCTGGCTTGCTTATGGCGAAGAGTGGGCAAATGTTAGCAATACGCCCTTTCGCTTATACAAACACTGGGTGCATGAAGGGGGAATCGCTTCCCCTTTACTTGTGCATTGGCCAAAAGGGATAAAAGCAAAGGGCGCATTACGAACTCAACCCGCCCATCTGATAGATATCATGGCAACCTGCATTGATATTGCTCAAATACAATATCCGCAAACCTATGGGTCGAATACCATTCAACCCCTGGAAGGGAAAAGTTTGGTTCCCACCTTTACTAATCAATCCATTCAACGGGAGTATATTTTTTGGGAACATGAGGGCAATCGCGCCATTCGGGTAAACAACTGGAAACTGGTAAGTAGAGCAACTACCAACAAAAAATTTTTACCTGAAGATGAGCGTGCCTGGGAATTATATAATCTAACCACTGATCCAACTGAAACGAATAACCTGATTTTACAATTTCCAGAAAAAGGGAAGGAGCTCGCTAGCCTATGGCAACGGGCTGCCATTCGTACAAAAGCACTACCCTGGCCCTGGAAATCAAAATAAAAAACTATGAAGCATTTTCATCTATTATTGGCTGCATTAATTTTCATGGGTGTGCTAAGTAGCATATCGTTTGTTTCTTCTTCGGGTGATTCAAAACCGACTGCTCGAAAATTTTTATCTGTTGCTAATAAAGAGAGCAAAACCCCAGAAAAAACCCTACCGGTTAATCAGGCAAAAGCAGGAAAGCCCGATATACTTTTTTTTATTGCCGACGATATGACGTCCATCGATTGTGAGCCATACGGTAATAAGGATGTGAAAACACCCAACCTGGCTAAGCTGGCCGGTGATGGCATGTGTTTCGACAATATGTTTAATGCAACCGCCATGTGTGGCCCAACCAGGCAGAGTTTATATACCGGCATATATCCGGTAAAAAACGGTAGTTATCCCAATCATGCACAGGTATATAATAATATTGTGAGCGTTGTACAGCATTTTAAAAATATCGGCTATCGGGTAGCTTTAATTGGCAAACAACATTATGCTCCTATGGCCAATTTCCCATTTGAATATTTGGGCGGCAGGAATAGTGATAATGGCGAAGGTATAGACATTCAATTATCCAACGCACAACAGTGGATTGATAAAGATAAGTCGAAGCCCTACCTGTTAATTGTTGCCACCAATCAGCCACATGGGCCCTGGACACGCGGAAACCCGGATTTGTATAATGCGAGTAAAATAAAAGTTCCTGCCCACTTAATTGATACCAAGGAAACCCGGGAGAGTCTGGTAAAGTATTATGCCGAAGTAACCTATGCAGACAGTCTTGTAGGATATTGCATGGATATGGTAGATAAGAGAAATAAAAACAATACCATCTTTCTTTTTGCCAGTGAGCATGGCAGTTCGCTGCCTTTTGGTAAATGGACTTGCTACAACATGGGATTAAAAGCAGCTTTCATTGTTCGTTGGCCGCAGATGATTAAGCCAGCTTCGCGAACTCCGGTTTTAACGCAATATATAGATGTAGTGCCTACTTTGTATCAAGCTGCTGGGGGCAATCCAGATCAACTTCGGGGGAATACGGAAAAAACTATGTCGTTAGATGGCAAAAGTTTTTATGGTGCAATGAAGGGCAATGCAGCAGAAGTGAGAACCTATGTTTTCGGAGTGCACACCACGAGGGGAATCAAAAACGGGTCGGATAATTACCCGGTTCGATCTATACAAAATAAAAAATACAAATTGATTTGGAACCTGAATTATCAGGAACCTTTCTACTCTTCTGCCTCGCGGGTGGGGAATAAGTTATATGAAGGCTGGTTGAAAAAAACGAAAGGCGATAGTCAGTTATTTGCACATGCCAGTTTATACCGAACAAGACCAGAATTTGAATTGTACAATATCCAAGACGACGTTTTTGAATTGAGCAATCGGGTAAATGATGCCAGTTTACAATCGATTAAAAATACTCTGTTCACCGAGTTAAAAAAGTGGATGGCACAACAGGGTGATCAGGGGGGCATTACCGAGTGGCAGGCCCTTACTCGATTTAAAGGGGATACCACCAATTGGAAAAATTCAGCCGATTAATTCATACTAAATACTTGCACCAATGAAAGGAAAAATAATTGTTTTGGTTTCTATGCTCCTGATTTCTTCCGGCATAAAGGCGCAAAAACATAATTCGGTAAATACCAAGCCTAATATCATTTTTATTCTGGCCGATGATTTGGGTATTGGAGATGTAAGTGCGTATGGTTCCGATCAGAATAAAACGCCTATTATAGACAAATTGGCTTCAGAAGGAATTCGTTTTACAAATGCCTACACGGCACCGCTATGTGGGCCATCAAGGGCCAGGATCCTATCGGGGCGCTATGCTTTTAGAACGGGAGCAGTGAATCAAGACCGTGTAGGTCAGATTAAGCCGGCAGCCGAAATGATTACCCCCAGTATACTAAAAAAGGCAGGATATACATCTGCGTTAATAGGAAAATGGAGCCAGTTTGGTGAAACCCCCGCCGCTTTTGGATTTGATGAATACTTGACTTTCAAGGGAAGTGGAGTTTATTGGAGCACTGAGAAAAAAGGAGCCGAAACCTATTTTGTAAATGGAAAGGAACTTTCCTTACCCGCTGATGTTTATATGCCAGATTTGATGCATCAAGAGGCAACCAAGTTTATCTCTTCCCATCAAAAAACTCCTTTCTTTCTTCATTATTCAATGGTACATGTGCATGCCAATATTCAGCGAACACCCTTTAGCAAAACCGGCAGCGATTTATACGCAGACAATACTGCTTATATGGATAAGCTGGTTGGCGACTTGCTGCATGTATTAGATAGCTTGCACATGCGAGAAAATACAATGCTCGTATTTATGGGGGATAATGGTACGGCCAGTAAATATGCCGAGCGCAGTTCAATTGGAGGCAAACAGTTATCGGGCAAAAAAGGTACGATGCTCGAATGTGGAAGTTTGGTGCCTGCCATTATCAGTTGGCCCGGGAAGATTAAGCCCGGAAGAATCAGCAATCAGTTGATAGATGCCTGCGATTTTCTGCCTACACTGGCTCAGCTTACCGGAGCCCCAATGCCTGCAGATCGGGTAATTGACGGAAAAAGTTTTTTACCGCTGTTGTTTGATGCATCTGCATCGCATCGAGACTGGATTTTTATGGAACTGGGTAATCAGTGGTATGTTAGAGATGCCAACTGGAAGTTAACCAGAGAAGAAAAATTATTTGATATGCGCAATGCTCCCCTTGAGGAAATACTCGTGCAAAATCCGGCCAGTTTACCAGCAACCAAAGCTGCTTTTGCAAAATTAAAAGCTGTTTTAACGCAGTTGCGTCCCGAAGCGGGTTTTTTAGATGATGGTGATGGAAGTGGCCGGCACGCCGCCAATGTGAAAAAGGGAAAAAAGGAACCCGATGAGCAATGATTGCTCCGCCCCTAAAATAATACTGTCATTTGCCAGATTCGAATAATGAAATTGAAATCAGGGTACTAAGATTGAAATCGCGTTGGTAACAATTTTGGCATCAATATTTTTCACTTTCCCCCGGTATTCTCCATCAATTTGAAACGGAATTCTTTTTTTACATCGGATATGCACTTGTTGGGCCTCATAAACCACCAATTTATCCGGATTAAAAGGCTGATGGGTGAAGAGCATTTTTAAGGTTTCCACTAATGATATTTTTTTCATTACCACTACTTCAAAATGATGGTCTAGCAAACTTCCCTCCGGATTGATGATGGCACCCGTTCGGTAGGCGGTTCCATTTGCCAACACAATCATGGCTGCCTTTTGTTGCATAGATTGCCTATCTATCTGAAGGCTTATCTGGTGCATTCGAGAATAGTACAACGATTGTAAAGAAGCCCATCCATATCCCCACCATCCCCGAACATTTCCCCGGTTAAATTTTTTCATCGCCCAGGCATTTAATCCGATATCTGCCAAATGCAGACAAATTTCATTTTGAATGGTGATGCCATGAATGGTGATTGGTTTTCCCGTAAGCAATAATTGCATTGCCTCGGTGGGATCTGAAGGAATACCCAATTCGTAGGCTAATCCATTGGCCGAACCCGCCGGAATAATGCCCAATGGGATAGTGCCACGTAATAATGCAGTGGCTACTAGTTTAATGGTTCCATCACCCCCTACGGCCACTACCAGGTTTGGACTGTGAATGTTTATTTGTTCTGTAATCTGATTCGGAAGGGTATCTTTTTCCAGAAGTACACAATGAACATCCACGCTTCGGCCGCTAAAAAATTCGGTAATCAACGCAGGCCAGGGTGTTCGCACGGAACCCGAATGCGGATTGATAAAAAATAATATAACAGTGGTTTGCATAGTAAATATTACCCGATTGAATACCAAGATATTCCGTAATTTGTAGGGAATGCTCTATGGCAAAGTTACTAAATAGCTCACCGGTTAACCTGAAGATTTATAAGGGATATGGCCACACCCATCATTTGGTTGTGTACGGTCACCTGTTGCAAGGCAATCCTGCTATTCGAGAACGGTTCACCCATAACATTTTTTACAATATCCGGCACCTGATTCGCTTATTTGCAATCCACCCAATCGCCGATGCACGTATTCAGTTACAACACCAAACCACCCGACTCGAAACCAGCACGCAGGAAGACGGATTCTTTGAGTTTCATTGGGAATCGCCCCAAGAATTAACTGCCGGATTTCAGTCAATAACCGTTTCCTATTTAGATAAAGAGGGCAAGGTATTGCAGGAAGTGCTGGGCGAATTGTATATACCTCATTCAGTTCAATTGGGGGTTATATCCGATATTGATGATACCATATTAATATCTTATTCATCCCGCCTCCTGAAGCGTTTACGCGTATTGTTTACCCGCCAACCCCATAGCCGAAAAACCTTTGCCGATATTGTTCATTATTTTACGCTGTTGTCGGTATCAGGTACAAAGCCCGACCTACCCAATCCTTTTTTTTACGTATCCAGCAGCGAATGGAATTTATACGATGATCTTACTGAGTTTTTCGCGCACAATCATTTACCAGATGGGGTTCTTTTATTAAATAAAATCAAACGCTTACAAGAGTTGGGGGCGAGCGGACAAACTCAACATCATAATAAACAGGTTAGGATTGAGCGGATTATGCGTATGTTTCCTAAACAGCCGTTTGTTTTGTATGGAGATAACTCGCAACACGATCCGGAAATTTATGCATACATAGCCAATCAATTTCCTCAAAACGTACTTGCCATCTATATTCGCTGTGTGAATCTGAATAAAAAAGCAGCAGCACAAAAAACTTTAGCAGAATTGAATCAGGCTCATATACATACCCTCTTATTTGACCACACCCGGGAAGCCATGTTACATTCAGCTTCAGTTGGTTTGTTGGTTGATGATTCTTTAATACCATCTATTTAAATAATAAAACCTCCATGAAAAAAAAATATTTCTCTTTGCTAATTTTATTAGGCTTTTACGAATACGGAATTTGTCAGCAATTAACGCCTGCTTCGGATAAATGGAAAATGATGTGCGATATCCTTCAGCCTATAGTAAGTAAAAAGGCCGACTGGGCATTGCAGCAATCACCTATAACTATTACTGCCTATCAATCTCCCCGCAGTTCGGGTGGTGTGCATGATTTTTTTTCAGAAGGAGACTACTGGTGGCCCAATCCGGTTTCGGCGGATAGCCCTTACATTCAAAAAGATGGACTAACCAACCCCGACAACTTTGTTTCCCATCGCTTAGCGATGATTCGGTTTAGTCAAATTATGGGCGACCTCGCTTCGGCTTATAAACTCACGGGTAATGAGCAGTTGGTAAAAGTAGCTATGCAGCATTGTAAGGCTTGGTTTATGGATACGGCTACTGCTATGAGTCCGCATCTATTATATGCGCAGGCCATCAAAGGGCGATTTACCGGAAGAGGTGTAGGTATTATAGACACTATCCACTTTATGGAAGTAGTGCAAGCTATTTTGGCAATGGAGAAAAGCCGGGCGGCTAATCCGGAAGTGATACAAGCCTGTCGCAATTGGTTTGCAAAATATCTGGTTTGGTTGCAGGAACATCCTTATGGACAAACAGAAAAGAAGGCCGAAAACAATCATGGTACCTGTTGGCTGATGCAGGTTTCGTGCTTTGCAAGATTTACTAAAAATGATACCTTACTAACCCGATGCCGCCAAGAGTTTGAACAAATATTGGATGCTCAAATGGAGGCCAATGGAAGTTTCCCCAGAGAACTGAAAAGAACCAAGCCTTATGGATATTCATTATTTAATCTTGATGCATTTGCAACGCTTTGTCAACTATTATCAACCCCTCAGCGTAATTACTGGAACTATCTAACAACTGGGGGTAAGAGTATCCAAAAGGGCATTTCATTTTTATATCCTTTTGTGCAGGATAAATCTGCTTGGCCTTATCCGCACGATGTAATGTATTGGGATAACTGGCCGGTTGCTCATCCATTTTTATTATTTGGGGGGGTAGGGTTGAATCAGGAAAGCTGGATTGCCACCTGGAAAAAATTAGATCATGCTCCCGATGAGCTGGAAGTAATCAGAAATTTGCCAGTGCGGCATCCTTTGATTTGGTGGGATCTTCCCCTGCAACAGGGTAACTAAATGATGGCTAAACTAAAAAACAGGTAATTTTCTTTTTGTTAAAGATGCTATTTAAAAAAATAGCTGGACGAAAAAGAGCTAAAGATTCTGGCGAATAAATGTAGCGTTATATATAAATTTAGAATTTTACTAAATTGAAAAGAACTCAGCTTTTAATAGATGCACTCAATTCTTTTAGAGCAAGCACAAACTTGTCTAGTTCGGTGGAAGTGGTATAGAGGTTGGGTGTTATTCTACACCCTTGCACATTGGCATAATCTATGGCTACCGTCCATATTTTATATTTTTTCAACAGGGTTTCTGCCAGCAGGGAGGGTTTTATTCCTTTAATGCCCACATTGGCAATCGCACAGGCGCGGTGGGCACTGGTGGGGGTATTCAGCACAACTCCAGGAATTGAGCTTACGCGGCTGGTCCAGTAATTTTGTAAATAGCGTAGTCGGGCTTCTTTTCTTTCCGCTCCAACCAGCTGATAAAACTGAATAGCATCCTCTATGGCTAAATCGGTATGAACGGGATGGGTACCCAAGTGATTGAGTTTTGAAATGTCTCCCAGAGGGCGATCACCCTCTGCTAATAATGGCCAGATTTTTTGGATATGCTCTTTTTTCACGTATAACATACCTACCCCCAAAGGAACGCACAGCCATTTATGCAAACTAGCCCCATAGTAATCGCATTGTAAATCTGGAATATTGAATTGTATGTGGGCGATGGCATGTGCGCCATCAACCATCACTTCCACTCCTTTGCTGTGCGCCATTTCACAAATTTTACGGATGGGTAAAATTTGTCCAGTAATATTAATCATATGGCATACCATCAATAAGCGGGTTTTGGGAGTGATGGCATTGGCATATAATTGCACAATCTCTTCGTCGGATTTTGGATGATTGGGTACGGAAATAATTTTATTTATCACTCCATGTCTTTTAGCCACCTGCTTAAACATCTCCAGCATGGCACCATAATCCTGTTCAGCCATCACGGCTTCGTCTCCCTCTTTCCAGGGGAAGCCACCAATAATCATATCCAGTGATTCGGTGGTGTTTCTGGTTAAAATTAATTCTTCCGCCGGGCATCCAGTGAAGGCAGCTAATTGGGCTGCCATTTTTTTCTTATTGTCGAATTGTACTGTGCGCATATAATAAGAGCCTTGATAATTCACTTCTCGTATATGCGCTATATATTTTTCTAATAAGGGATTGGGAAGGATATTATAGTATCCATTTTCCAGATTAATATAATCGGGTTTCAATCGATATTCTCCGCGAACCTGTTTCCAAAAGTCATCATCGCTTGCAGTATCTGTAGGGCTGAGGGCGGGCAATTTTTTAGCCCAAGCCGGAACTGTGGCAAGCGAAAAGGGGGCAGCAACTGCTGCTAAGGCCATTGATTGTAAGAAAGTTCTTTTTTCCATAGTAGAAGCGGTTGGGTTGAATGGTGTAGGTAGTAAGCAATCATTTTTTTATAAGGGAAGAAAGTTTTGTGTAGCCGATATGCCACTCATCTTCCTTTTCTGTTGAGAGGGGGCTCAGTTCAATTGAATACTGTTGCAATAGATTTTCGGATAGTAGTTCTTCTATCTGATACGAATCGTCTACATCAATCCCATATTGATCATCTATATGTGCTTCGGCCCCTTTATATCCTGTATGCTTAAAAAATGCGGATGCTTTGGATGTGCGAATAGCAGCTGCCTTGTTGGGAGCCGCAATTATCATTTTATAATGGTATTCTTCAAATTCCATTGGCTTGTACCCGCCCAGGTTAATAAAAAACAAGCGGGGTTCTTTGGTAGTGTTGGCTGAATGGGGGGATGATTTTACTTGCACAGTGAATCCGTTAACGGCGGTTACTTCCCGCCAGGCATCGATGTGTAGGCGGTGATTCCCCGGCCAGAAAGCAAGCAATTGTGGTACCAGTTCGGAGAGAGAGGGGGCAATACCAAAAAATAAATCGTGTTGTTCGGTATGCCTGCCCTGCGGTTTGCAGCCAATCAAAACCATGAATAGTTTCATACCTTAATATTACTGAAAAATTAGAGTAATTTGTAACCTATGAAAAGATTAGGCGTATTCATATTACTTTTTATGCAGGCATCTCAAATACTGTCGCAGCAGCGGCCAGAAAAAAAGCAACGATTGATGGATGAGATACAGCAATTATTTGCTGCGGAGCAGGGGGTTTTTGCTTTGGCGTATAAAAACCTTAGCAGCGGCGATACCCTTTACTGGAATGAGCAGGAACTATTTCATGCGGCCAGCACTATGAAAACACCTGTAATGATTGAAGTATTTCGGCAGGTTGCACTGGGTGCCCTAACATTGCAGGATACGATGGTGGTGCGGAAAGAATTTCAAAGTATCGTGGATGGCAGCTGGTACGCCTTACAAGCAGCTGACGATAGTGATGAAGACGTATATGCAAAAATAGGAACCCCCCAAACCCTGGAATATTTGGTGGAGCGGATGATTACCAGAAGTAGCAATGTGGCTACCAATTTGTTAATGAGTAAGGTGAAGGGTGAGCAGATAACAGCCACTATGCGCCAAATGGGGGCTCCTACTATTTTGGTTCGCAGGGGGGTAGAAGACGGCAAAGCGTACCAGCAGGGGTTAAATAATGTAACCAGTGCTTATGACTTACAGGTAATTTTTGAGCAGATAGCGCTGGGTAGGGCAGTAAGTGCGGAGGCTTCTGCCGCTATGGTGAAAATATTGATACAGCAGTATTACAAAGACCTAATTCCGGCTTTGCTGCCCAAAAATGTGCAGGTTGCCCATAAAACCGGGTGGATTACGGGGGTGCACCATGATGCTGGCATTATTTACCTCCCGGATGGCCGAAAATATGTGTTGGTGTTGCTTTCGAAAAATTGTACTCAGGAGGCTTCCGCCGTTCAGTTACTTGCGAAAGTATCGAGACTGATATATAATTATTTTATAAGCAATTGATTTATAATGCTTTATAAAATTTTCATCCCCTGAGGCACTCCAATTGGGCAATCATTGGACAATAAAACATTAACTTATTTATAATATGTTGGCAAATGCAGCGTTATCAATTGGGTAGTGGTCTGGATGAAGGTCACTTTTGTAAATATTAATATAGAATATCATATTTATCGACTTATTATTTGTACCATAAATTATATGTATTTAAATCATTAATTAAATAATAATTTTTTGTTACTAAAAACGTTTACTTTTATCATGCTTAATAAACCAATAAACTAAACTGCCAAATATGAATTTAAAAAAGCTAGTTATGCCCACATTGCTGGGTTTATTTGCTTGCTTGTTTGCAATTGTCACGCAAGCACAAACTAGAACTATTTCGGGAAAAGTTACTGATGCCAAAGATGGATCATCGTTATCCGGTGTATCTGTTGTAGTGAAAGGTTCCACAACTGGAACTCAAACTGCGGGCGACGGAACTTACCGGATTTCTGTTTCTTCTAATGCTACCCTAGTTTTCTCCAGTGTAGGTTTCGGAAACAAAGAAGTAGCCGTAGGCGCTAATAGTTCTATTAATGTTTCTCTGGCTGCCACTAATGAGCAGCTGGGTGAAGTAGTAGTTGTAGGGTATGGTACACGTAAGGCGAAAGACGTTACTGGGTCTGTAGCAAGCGTAACTGAAAAAGACTTTAACAGAGGTCAAATTGGTGCACCTGACGCCTTATTACAAGGTCGTACAGCGGGTGTTTTAGTTACACCTGCCACTGGTGAGCCAGGCGGTGCTGCAACTATCAACATTCGTGGTACAGGTTCTATCAGTGGATCACAAGAGCCTCTATATGTAATAGATGGAGTTCCTTTGATTCAGGGTGGTACTTTGGGTTCTGCAAGTGGTGTTGAAGGAAGTTCTACTCCAAAAAATCCTTTGATTTTCTTGAATCCTAATGATATTGAGAGCATGACAATTCTGAAAGATGCGTCTGCTGCTGCTATTTATGGTTCAAGAGGTGCAAATGGTGTTATCTTGATTACTACCAAGCAAGGTAAAGGCGGAAAAAAAGGTGTATTTAATTTTGGAGCTAATACAAGTATAGCTAATACGGCTCGCCGGTACGACCTGATGAAAGCACAGGATTTCTTATTGGCTGCTAAAAAAGCTAATATTGATGGTGGTGCTGATCCAATTGCTGCTGGCGACGCGGTTAAATTGATTGATGGCGGTGCTTCTACTGATTGGCAAGATGAAATCTTCCGTCAAGCCATTTCTCAGAATTACAATTTAAGCTGGGGATATAATTATAAAGGAACTACTGCTCGTTTAAGTGGTTCTTACGACGACCAACAGGGTATCGTAAGAAACAGTTCTTTACAGCGTATGACAGTTCGTGCTAATTTAGGGCAGAAACTATTGAATGATAAGTTGAAGTTAGAAGCTAATTTAACTTATTCTAATACTAAAAACCAATATCCTCCATTATCAAATAATGCAGGGTATCAAGGTAGTTTGTTAGGAGCTGCATTGCAGTATAACCCAACTAACCCTGTGTATAATGCAGATGGTTCTTTCTATCAGACCGGAGATCAGCGTAATCCAACTCAGATGTTAGCTTACTTTGATGATAGAGATTTTATCAACAGATTTTTAATTAATTTGTCTGCTAGCTATCAAATCACAAAAGACCTTTCTTACAAGATTGTATATGCGAGTGATAATTCTAAATCAGAAAGAACTGCATTTGCCGACCCTCGTTTGAGTTCTAATGCTTATGGTGGAACTGTTAATATATTCGGATATGAATCACCCAATTCAGGTATTCAAGGTAATGGTCGTGTTACCCGTCAGAACTTAGATGTTAAATCTAGTCTGATAGAGAATTACCTTACTTATGATAAATTGTTCAACAATGTTCATGCATTGAATGTGGTTTTAGGGTATTCTTATCAGAGTTTCGAAACTCAGTATAAAGGGTCTGTTGGTTGGGGTTTAAATTCACCTGTAACTAAACCTGGAGATGTGTTTACCAAGTCATACAGTGCCTTTAAGAATTATACTTCTTATGTTCCAGGATATGATAACAACGAATTGCAATCAGTATTTGGTCGTTTGAACTATACGTTTAATGACAAGTATTTTTTCACCGCAACTGTTCGTTCTGATGGATCTTCTAAGTTCGGTGCGAATAATCGCTATGGAGTATTCCCGGCTTTTGCTTTCAAATGGAGAGCAATGCAAGAATCATGGGCTCAAAATACTCTTGGGAAATTATTCAGCGATTTCAATGTAAGAGTTAACTACGGAACATTGGGTAGCCAGGATAACTTAGGTTCTTATGCTGCATTAAATTTGCAACAAACCTGGAATCCAGGAAATGGCTCTTCTACTCGTTTTATTCAACAGGGTAATCCTGATTTGAAATGGGAAGAAGTTACCACCACTGGTTTTGGGGTAGATTTTACTTCTAAGAATAAGCGTTTGAATGTTACCATCGATTATTACAACAATGAAAGAAAGAACATGTTGTTCTTTGCTCCAACCCCGGGTGGATTTGCACCAACTTCTAGCTGGTGGATTAATTTACCAGGTAAGGTTTCGAACAAAGGATGGGAATTCACGTTTAACTATCTAATTGTTAAAGGAAATAAGTTTACTTGGGATGTTAACCTGAATATGACAACCGTTAAAAACAATATCGAGGGTTTGCCAAACCAAATCAATACTGGTGCGGTTAGTGGACAAGGTTTAACGGGTGCATTTGCCCAAACCTTAACCAACGGTTCTCCAATTTTTACATGGTCTATGCCTGTTTTCCAAGGATTTGATGGTAATGGTAATGCTCGTTATGCTGCTGGTGCTGCTAACCAATTAGTAGGAACAGCTTTGCCTAACTTCTTTGCAGGCTTAACCAATAATTTTTCTTACGGAAGATGGAACTTGAGTGTTTTCGTTAATACCGTTAGAGGATTTAGTGTGTATAATAATACTGGAAATGCCTTGTTCTTGAAAGGTTCTTTACGGAATGCGCGTAACGTAACTTATGATGTAGGTAATGGTCCTGAAAATCCATTCAACCCAGGTTCTGTTTCAACCAGATTCTTGGAGAAAGGAGATTTTGTTCGCTTGGCTAACATGAACTTGAGCTATGCATTCGAAATGAGGAGCAAAGTGATTAAAACCTTATCCATATTTGCTTCTGGCCAAAATCTAGCTTTATTTACCAAATACAGTGGTTTAGATCCTGAAGTAAACGTAGATAAGAGCATCAATGGTATTCCTTCACGCGGTTTCGATTATACACAATATCCTAAACCAACTGTAATTACTATTGGAGCTAACATTGGCTTTTAAATTCAATAACTTTCATTAATAAAAATGATCATGAAAACATATATCTTAACTGCTGCAACTGCACTGGGCTTATTCGCCCTGTCTTCTTGCTCAAAATTGGATCCGAAATTAGAGGGGCCGGTTTCTATCGCTCCTCCTCAAGCAAGTGGTGCGCCAACTGCCCCATCTATTTCAGCTGTTTACGAACAGTTGAATCAATTAACCGGTGGCCAGGGTAACTGGTTTGGATTGCAAGAGCATTCTACCGACGAAATCATGGGACCAACACGTGGTACCGACTGGGATGACTTTGGTACTTGGCGTCGTTTGCACCTGCACACTTGGGCCGGAGACCACAATCAAATTAATGATACCTGGAATGGCTTTAACGGTGCACTGTTTCAGACCACTTTGATTGCAGAAACCGCAACTGACCCTAGAACAAAAGCAGAAGGACAATTCTTACGCTCTTATTTTAGATTTTTAACTTGTGATATATTTGGACAAGTTCAAACTCGCCCTGCTACAGCTGCTGCCTCTGCAATTCCTTCAGTTTTAACTCGCAGTGCTGCTATTGATGCGATTATAACTGAATTGGAATCTGCCGTTGCTAATTTACCTGCCTACAATAAAAACAATCGTTCTTTGGCTACCAAAGAAGCTGCTTGGGCTTTATTAGCTAAATGTTATTTGAATAAGGCAGTTTACAAATCAGATCCAACCAAACCAGAAGGTCCCTATACTTTTGCTGCAGCTGATATGAATAAAGTAATTGAATATTGCAATAACATTCAAGCTAATTCTTTATTGCAAGTTGATGCTTACTATTGGGATAACTTCAAATGGGATAATGGTAATGTTTCAAGTGAGAACATTTTTGTTCGCCACAATAACACCGGTGATCCAAGAGCAGGTGGTGGTGCAGGTTTAAGATGGCAGACTTCTCAAAGCTGGCATTATAACCAAACACCTTCTAGCTGGAATGGCTTTGTTACCTTGTCTGATTTCTACGACAGTTTCGAGCCAAATGATGTTAGAAGAAATGATACACTTGCCGGATTTACCAATACTGTAGGAGCAACTGTAGGTTTATTAGTAGGCCAAGCTCGCGGTCCTAAAAATGGTACTATCGGAGATCCCATTGTTGATTTAAAAGATCGCTCTGGTAATCCATTGATATTCACTCGTAACGCCTCTATCTTCTTCAATGGCGAGGCCAGTGGTATTCGCGTAAATAAATTTCCATTAGATCCAACTTCAATAAACGATGGTGGTTGGGGTAGTTCTAATGAATTTCCTTTAATGCGATTCTCAGATGTTCGTTTAATGGAAGCTGAAGCAGTTTTAAGAGGTGGTACATCTGCTGAGACTCCTTTGAGCATTGTAAACGACATTCGTTCTAAAAGAAGAGCTACTGCTTTATCAGCAGTTACTTTACCAGTATTATTAGCAGAAAGAGCTAGAGAACTGTATTTAGAAGGTCACAGAAGAACTGACATGGTTCGTTTTGGTGTATTCAACGCACCAGTAATTGAAAGACCTGTAAAGTCTGAAGGTTACAAATGCGTTTACCCAATTCCAACCAATTCATTGGCTTCTAACCCTAACTTAAAGCAAAACTTCGGATATTAATCCTTGTTTTAAATGTATACTACCCTGCTCCCAAAAAGAGCAGGGTTTTTTTGTGCAATTCTTACCACAATTAAACGGTAAGGCAACCTCTATTTTCTTAATTTTATACAATGAATTGGATCAAGTATAGTTTGCGCTGCAGCTTCTTGTTGCTATTATTCTCCTGCAAGCAAAATGCTTCTAATACTTTATTCTCTGAAATAGATGACAGTAAAATCAATTTCGTAAATACATTAACTGAAACAAAAGAGTTTAACGTTTTTAAGTATAGAAATTTTTATAATGGCGGGGGCGTGGCAACGGGTGATTTGAATAACGACGGGCTACCAGAAGTGTTTTTTACCGCAAATCAGGGAGCAAATAAGCTATTCCTCAATAAAGGCAATCTTCAGTTTGAAAATATCTCACTTACAGCTGGCTTCGGCGATAAAAAACAATGGAGTACAGGTGTAGTATTTGTTGATATTAATGCGGATGGTTGGTTAGACATCTATGTTTGTAATGCAGGCAATATGATGGACAAACCACTCAGAAAAAATCAACTTTACATTAATAATCATAACCTCACATTTACAGAGAGCGCTGCTGAATATGGCTTAGACAATGATGGATATTCTACCCAAGCTTCTTTCTTTGATTATGATTTAGACGGGGATTTAGATTGTTTTCTGGTTAATAACAGTCCTATTCCTGTGAATACTTTGAATTACACCAACCTACGCAATATTCAAGATGCGGATGCTCCTTTTGCTGAATTTTTAAAAGGGGGAGGCGATCATCTTTTTCGTAACGATAACGGACATTTTGTTGATATCAGTAAAGAGGCAGGAATCCACGGCAGTATCATTAGTTTCGGATTAGGCGTTACCGTAGGTGACATCAATGATGATGGCTATCCGGATGTATATGTGTCTAATGATTTTTTTGAAAAAGACTATTGCTATGTTAATCAACGCAATGGAAAGTTTGTAGATGAGATGGAGCAGCGAATCCAACATATCAGCTTCTCTTCTATGGGTGCCGACATGGCTGATATCAATAATGATGGGAAACAAGACATTTTCACCACCGATATGTTGCCAGGCGACGACTATCGATTAAAAACGAATACCTCTTTTGAAGGCTATGAGGTATATAAATTAAAACAAAATCAAGGCTTTTATAATCAATTTACGCAAAATGCTTTACAGGTAAACAATGGCAATGGCCAATTTTTAGAGACAGCTTTCTACAGTGGCGTAGCTGCAAGTGATTGGAGTTGGGGTGCATTAATATTCGATGCAGATAATGATGGATTGTCGGATATTTTTGTTTGTAATGGAATTTATAGAGACGTAACCGATCAGGATTTCATTGATTTTTTTGCCAATGATATTGTTAAGCAAATGGTGCTTACCGGGAAAAAGGAAGAGATAGGAACGGTTATCAATAAGATGCCATCTGTTCCGATACCTAATAAGGCATTCAGAAATAAGGGACAATTGAAATTTGAAGATCAAGGCATACAATGGGGTTTGGGAAAGCCCAGTTTTTCGAATGGTGCAGTATATGCAGACTTAGACAATGATGGGGATTTGGATATGGTGATTAGTAATGTAAACCAACCAGCGCTTATTTATCGTAATAACAGTAGAGAGCAGTTTAAATCAAATTATATAGCACTATCTCTACAATATAAGGCACCTAATGCCTATGCCATTGGGTCTACTATAAAAATCTATCAGGGCAATCAAATTATTTCTAGAACAATTATGCCTTCTAAAGGATTTCAATCATCTGTAGAATATAAACAAACTATTGGTCTGGGTAATGATAAAACAGATTCTTTACAAATCATTTGGCCAAACCAAACTGTTTCAACAATTGTAAATCCTGCAATCAATCAATTGCATACGATTGAATATTCGGCTCAGCAATCTAAAACAGTAATTCCTGACAGTCATTTAGTAACAGCTCCAATTTTTGCAACTATACAAACACCCTTCGAGAAACATGTAGAAGATGAGTATGTTGATTTTTATACCGAAAGAAATATCCCATTCATGTTATCAAAGCAAGGACCCCAGTCGGCTGTTGCGGATGTAAATGGGGATGGGTTGGAGGATATTTATATTGGTGGTGCTTTGAATCAGTCAGGTCAATTATATATTCAAACTAAGCAGGGATTTACCAAAAAAGAAGTAAAAGATTTTGCGCAATTTAAATTTTACGATGTAACTGCTGCTGTATTTTTTGATGTAGACCAAGACGGGGATATGGATTTATTTACAGGGGGAGGCGGTAATTTTTTGCCAGCAACTGCAGATATTTATCAAAACAATATTTTCCTCAACGATGGAAAGGGAAATTTCTCCATCAAGGCTGGTGCATTGCCTATTAGTCATACCAACTGTGGAACAGCAATTCCATTAGATTACGATAATGATGGCAAAATCGACTTGTTTATTGGAAGCAGAAGTGAGCCACAAAATTATGGCGTTGCCCCTCAAAGCTTTCTTTTCCATAATCAAGGAAATGGGGTATTTCAGGATGTTACTGCAACCGTTGCTCCTTTTCTTTCGAACCTCGGGATGATTACTTCCGCTGCTTGGTCTGACATGAACGGAATTAATTCAAAAGAATTGGTGATAGTAGGTGATTGGATGTATCCGCATATATATCGATTTGATGGAAAAACAATGGTGGAGCAAAAAACCGGGTTAGAAAATCTATTTGGCTGGTGGCAGCAGGTAACTGTTTCCGATATAGATAATGATGGTGATGCCGATTTGATTTTAGGAAATTTAGGTGAGAATTTTTATCTTCAATCAGATTCTACCCATCCAGTAAAATTATGGATTAAAGATTTTGACCAGAATGGAACTCTCGATAAAATATTCAGTCATACAATTAACCAAAAAGATGTACCAGTATTTTTAAAGAAAGATATTACTGAGCAAATTCCTTCTTTAAAAAAGGAAAATTTAAAACATAAAGATTTTGCAAAAAAGTCGGTGCAAGACTTATTTGGCAAGGCCTTTAGAAACGCTCAAGAATTACATGTAAATACGGGTTATTCTGGTATTGCTTATAATACTGGAAACCATCAATTTGCTATGCAACCTTTTCCAGTAGCTGTACAATTATCCTCTGTAAATGCCATAACTATTGCTGATATCAATTCTGATGGTTGGAAAGACATCCTGATTGGAGGAAATTTTTTCGACATGCTTCCACAGTTTTGTAGTGTGGATGCTTCCTATAGCAGCATTTTAATGAATAAACAGAAAGGCGTATTTGAAATGCTCCCAAATCAACAATCGGGCATATTTATGAATGGTGCAATCAAAAAGATTGAATCTATTCAATACCAACATAAACAGGCATTTGTTTACTTACAAAATAACGGGTGGCCAGTTTTTTATCAGCAAAAATCAATTACCAATATAATTGGTAAATAGTATGAGTAATCAAAAAAAACATTTTTTGAATAGTAAACTTACTAATACTGTTAATGGCATATTCGCGGGTATGCTGTTTGGCTTGCTGTTTAACAGTTGTTCCAATATTAAACCCGATCATTCTTTATTCACTGCTTTGGATACTGAAAAAACCGGGATTCATTTTTCTAACCAGCTTTCCCCTTCACCTGCTTTCAATCTTTTTTCATACATGTATTATTATAATGGAGCAGGAATAGGATCTGGTGATTTTAATAATGACGGATTAATTGATTTGTTTCTTACTGCTAATCAGCAGCCAAATGCCTTATACCTAAACAAAGGGAATATGCATTTTGAGGATGTAACTCAACAAGCAGGTATCTCCCGAGATAGTTTATGGAGCACTGGCGTTTCAGTTATTGATATTAATAATGATGGCTTACTGGATATTTACGTATCCAGGGTGGGGCATTATAAAGTACTTAGTGGAAAAAATCAATTGTTGATATGTACGGGTATTGATTCAAAAGGAATCCCACATTATACTGATCAAGCTGCTGCTTATGGATTGGATTTCAGTGGTTTCAGTACGCAAGCTGCTTTTCTAGATTATGATGGAGACGGAGATTTAGACATGTTTTTATTAAACCATTCCGTGAATCACGATGGCAATTATGCACCAAGATCGAATTTTTTGAATACATATGACTCAATGGCTGGCCAGAAATTCTATCGAAATGATGGTAAGCGATTTGTAGATGTTACCAAAACAGTGGGCATTAATGGAAGTAAAATAGGATATGGATTAGGAGTAGCTGTTTCTGATATAGATTTAGATGGATGGCCAGATATCTATGTGGGTAACGATTTTCATGAAAATGATTACCTATATATTAATCAGCACGATGGTACTTTTAAGGATAAGGGTACTGAACAAATAATGCATACCAGCCAGTTTAGTATGGGAGTGGATGTAGCGGATATTAATAATGATGCCTATCCTGAAATTGTATCAATGGATATGTTGCCCTACGATCCTTATATGCTCAGGCGCTCACTATCGGAAGATGACTATAATATTTTTCAGAATAAGATTGCCTATGGATACACTTATCAATATGCACGAAATAATTTACAACTCAATAGAAGAAATAATCATTTTAGTGAGATCGGACAATATGCAGGGATTCAATCAACGGACTGGAGTTGGGCGGCTTTATGGATGGACTTTAACAATGATGGGTTAAAAGATTTATTTGTTTCTAATGGTATACCTAAGCGAATGAATGATATTGATTATATCAATTTTGTTTCAGGTGATGAAATTCAACAAAAACTAAAAGAAAATGCCATTCAGGATAAAGACCTTGCTTTATTGAGTAAGTTTCCTGAAATAAAAATTCCCAATCAATTTTTTCTGAATAAGGGGGAAGGTAAGTTCGATAATTTAACAGATAGTATATTTAGTAATCCGCCTAGTTTTTCAAATGGCGCCATCTATGCAGATTTAGACAATGACGGCGATTTAGATATTGTTGTGAATAATATCAACGATCCCGTAATGTTATATCAAAACAACACGAATAATAGTAATCCATCTGATACGATTACTAATTTCGCTTCCATTCAATTAAAAGGTTCACCTGCTAATGTAAATGCTATTGGCGCTAAGATTTTTCTCTTTGATAAATCACAGATCAGTTCGTATGAAATGCAGCCTGTTCATGGTTTCCAGTCCAGTATGATTGCACCCCTTCACATTGGACTGAAAAATCTCAAGCCTGACTCTATTTTTTTAGTATGGCCAGATAATCGGTTTGAGAAAATACAATTGATAGCGGGAAAGCAAATTACGATAACCTATAAAGCGGGACTGCCAATTTTCGATTATTCAATTTTGCATCCTATAGTAACAAGCCAAGATTTTATAGCTGAAGATATTACCAATCAAACCGGTTTACAATACCAGCATTCGGAAAATCTATTTAATGAGTTTGATAGAGAATCGCTGATTCCGCATATGAATTCAACGGAGGGACCAGCCTTAGCAGTGGCTGATATTAATCACGATGGATTAGAAGATGTATTTATTGGCGCATCAAAAACCTTTCACAACGCTATTTTTTTACAAAATTCATCGGGTAGGTTTGTACAAATGAAGCAACCTGCCATGAAATTAGACTCGATGTGGGAAAATGTAGATGCAATTTGGGTAGATGTAAATATGGATAGCCATGTAGACCTTATAATTGCAAGCGGCGGAAATGAATATTATGGAGAAGATGAACATTTGCAACCCCTGTTATATTTGAATGACGGGAAGGGATATCTTACTAAAAGCATTCAAGCTTTTCCGGCTATCTATACTACACAGAAAAAAATTATTGCCAATGATTTTAACCACGATGGATTTATTGATTTATTCATTGCTGGGCATGTAGTTCCTTGGCAGTATGGTAAAAAGCCAAGATCTTTTTTGTTGCAAAATAATGGCAAGGGCCAGTTTATTGATGTTACTGCTCAATATGCGAAAGACCTGCTAGAGCCCGGTATGGTAACTGATGCCAAGTGGATTGATATGAATGCGGATAATGAAAAGGATTTATTAGTAAGCTATCAGTGGGGTGGAGTAGATTGTTTTATCAAATCAGCCAAAGGATATACTAAAAAAGTAATTAGCTCCCAAAAAGGATGGTGGCAAATGCTCTATCCTGCTGATGTTGATGATGATGGTGATATAGATATTGTAGCTGGCAACTATGGATTAAACAGTAGATTAAAGGCATCCGTAGACCAGCCAGTAAAACTATATATCAACGATTTTGACGACAATGGCTCTACTGAGCAAATAATGACTTATTATGTTAACGGAACTGAAATTCCATTTGCCAGTAAAATTCAATTAGAAAAAAAGATGCCTTTTTTAAAAAAGAAGTTTCTATATGCCGCTGATTTTGCTAAAGCGGATATCATTGATTTATTTGGCAAAAATAAAATCAACGAGTCCAAACAATTATCGGTGAACTGTTTTGAAAATACAGTTTTTATTAACAACGGCAACATGAATTTCTCTGCTAACGCATTGCCTTACCCATTTCAGCTAAGCACATTAAAAGCCGCAGCAACCATTCAAACTTATAAAGACAATGAAATGGCTACCTTATTGATGGGAAACTTTTATGCTAACAATGTAGAATTGGGGCGACAAGATGCTGATTTTGGGTCGGTACTAATTAAAAACGAAGATAATACTTTCGGCTTTTCTACACTCAATGGATTAGCTGTTACAGGCGAAGTAAGAAAAATTCAACGAATTTCAATCGGTAAACGACTTGCCTATATACTCTCAAGAAACAATAACACTTTACAAGTTATTGCATTTAAATGATCAGTTGAAAATGGGATAGTTGATTGTAGTTACCCACTGGGTACTGTCTTTCTCGGCAAGCCTATTGGTAATTAAACGCTCGAAGTATATTGCTGGTGATGATTTTTTATAATCACTAATATAATATTTCATAGCCTGAATACACTCGTCTATTCTTTTGAGATCCCCTTTTACTTCAGCTACCATAATATTACCCAACATCATATTTTTTAGAAAATATTTATTGTTTGAGGGAAGGTCTCGATCTGTTGCAATTGCCACCATTGCCTCATACTCTTTATTGTTATCTGTATGAATGTTAAGAATTGGTGAATTTGTTACTTTGCTATTTTGTAACTCAATGTATTTTTCTAGTTCCTGCACCATTGAATAAATCTCTTCAGTTGTGGGATTGTGATCGAATGATTTCTTTACAGAAATATAAGAGGAATTGGGTACTTTCTGCCTTTCAATAGTAAACCCATAAGTTTTTTCTATCGATGTGAAAACTGTTTGAACCCGATGTAAGAATTCGGTAAATGCAGATTTGTCTTTTAGTAAAGACAAATATTGAAGTAATTTTGTAATTACATTAGAAGAAAACTCATACTGGGTAGTTAAATTAATTTGACTGGTATAAAAAGAAATGGTAAGTGCCCGAAGGTCGATTTTTATTTGTTTACCACCACTTTGCGTTTGTGCAGTAAATCCATTCAGTAGAAATGTTTTTATCACAATTTCTTTATCATCAAACGAATAAATAGCATTGCTTAATTTTTTACCTGGCCACCATTTATTCCAATTGGTAGTATCGGATATGTTTCTGTTTAATGCGTCTATAGGACAGTAAACGTCTACCGTTTCTGTTACTATTCTTGTTGTAGGAAGTATTTTTACAACGCAAAAGCTAATGACCAGAAAAACGATTAACCACAAAACTATTTTTTTCATTATCTTTTACATATTAGAATGGGAAGTTATTGTAGTGTCTTAGCGCAAAAATCCCTTCCCCCTAGGCTTGGCCATTTCTATTAGACACTACAATCATGGTAAAATAAACATTTATTTTATTGCAGATGCTAGAGTTTTATATACCATTTCCCCCTTATTATTCGTGTATACGGAATTTAGTATTGTTAATTTCAGGCATTCAGAATTTTGGGTTACAAAATGATTGCTACTTTTTTCTTACTTGATTGGTCTGAAAAACTAGTTGTTTTTTACAGGCAAACAATACAATCCCAATACCATGGACTAAATTTAAATATTTGATAAAATTATTATGAATAGATTTGATATATCAACTGACTTGCAAATTACGCTTTATGAAACGATTACTTACCATTTTCGCAATATTAATTATTACAAGTTTTTCTAATATCATTGCTCAGGATTCATGGAAAATTAAGGGTACACAGATTGACTCTAGAAATTATTACGGTGTTACCGTAGCCAATGGCATGATGGGAATTGTTAGCTCCCCCGAGCCTTTTAAAGTAAAAGAAGTGGTTTTAGCCGGAGCTTATGATTTATACGGCAGGGGCAGAGTAAGTAATTTTCTCAGAAGCTTTAACCTGCTGAATATGCAACTTGATATTGATGGGAGGCGCGTAGATGCTGGATGGGTAACCGATTTTAATCAGGAGCTGAACATGAAGGAAGCTTCGTTTACAACAACCTGCAAGGTTGGAAATATGGCCACTATCACCTATACTTATTATGCCCTACGTCAACTTCCCTTTACGGTTTTGATGGATGTAACCATTACCGCAAACCAAAATATTTCCCTAATGGCTGCCAGTGTGATGGAAGCACCGGATGCATTGAAAGAAGTTCAGAATTATTACAATGAAATCGACCGTCCTCATGCAGTTATTCAGCTATTAACTTCTACTGCTAAAAGTCCAACCGGCAAACTGCAACTATGTGCCTCTAACTCATTTCTTTTTCCCGAGCCGCACGGACAAGAGCCCCGGGTAATTCATGAGATGTGGGACAATAACATGCACCTAATGAAATTTGGTAAGAAACTCGAAGCAGGGCAGTCATACCGTTTTTCTATAGCTGGAACTTCTATTACCTCTGCTCATCACGATGATCCGTTGAATGAAGCGGAGCGTATGACCTTATTTACCCGATTGGAGGGGAGGGAGCGGCTCATTCAAAAGCACCGGCAGGCTTGGGATGAATTATGGAAAAGTGACATAGAAATTACCGGGGATGAGCAGGCACAACAAGATGTGCACAGTATGCTTTACCATTTATATTCTTTTGTTAGGGAAGGAACGGATTTGAGTCCTTCTCCTATGGGATTAAGTGGATTGGGCTACAACGGACACGTATTTTGGGATACCGAATTATGGATGTATCCTGCTTTGCTGGTGATGCAACCTGAAATGGCCAAGAGTATGGTGGAATATCGTTTTCAGCGCCTACCCGCAGCCCGGAGAAATGCCTTTAATCATGGCTATAAAGGGGCCATGTTCCCCTGGGAAAGTGCCGGTACAGGAGTGGAAGAAACGCCGGTATGGGCTTTGAGCGGACCATTTGAGCACCATATTACGGCCTGCGTGGGCCTTGCTGCATGGAATTATTATTGCGTTACCCAAAATAAGGATTGGCTAAAAGAAAAGGGCTGGCCATTGCTGAAAGAAACGGCTGATTTTTGGGCCAGTCGGGTAGAAAGGAATGGCCCAGGCAGATATGATATCAATAATGTGGTAGCTGCCGATGAATGGGCAGAAAATGTAAACAACAACGCATTTACCAATGCCGCTGCCAAAGCAGTATTGCAACATGCTTCAGCTGCCGCCGCGATTCTTGGCCTGCCAGCCAATCCTGACTGGGCGTTGGTGGCTACCAATATCCCCATTTTAAAAATGGAAGGGGGCGTAACGCGCGAACATGAAACCTATAAAGGGGAGGGCATCAAGCAGGCAGATGTAAATTTACTGGCCTACCCTTTACGGGAAGTTACCCAACCCGAAAGCATCCGGAAAGATTTGAATTATTACGAAACCCGCATACCAGCTGCTGGCACCCCTGCCATGACGCATGCCATATTTTCTCTGCTCTATGCCCGTTTGGGGGATGCCGGAAAGGCATATAGCTTTTTTAAAGAATCGTACCAGCCTAATTTGTTACCCCCCTTCCGGGTTATTGCTGAAACCAAGGGTGGCACCAATCCCTATTTTGGCACTGGTGCAGGAGGCGTATTGCAAAGTGTGCTAATGGGCTTTGGAGGGCTTGATATTACAGAAAAGGGAATTGTGCAGATAAAATCGGTACTGCCTGCTCCATGGAAAAGCCTTACCCTGAAAGGGATTGGCCCGGAAAAGAAAATATTTTCGGTGAAACAATAATCAGTAATTTTAGCTGTTGAAAAAGCTGACTGCCATACTACTGCTAGCTATCCTCCTGTTCAATTGGGGAGGATATCGATTATTGTCTCATTGGGTTGCCCTTCAATCCGAAGTGCAGTTTCAGTTGGCAGTAGATCAGGAGCAATATGATGAGTCGGAACTCTTACATATTAAAGTTCCCGCCAGTTTACCCTACGGTGCTAGTAATGAGCAATTTGATCGCGTTGAGGGTAGCATGGAAATTAATGGGGTTACTTATTCTTATGTGAAAAGACGTTTTTACCAGGATACGTTGGAATTGCTTTGCTTACCCAACCTGCAAACTACCCAAATTAAAAATGCCAGGGATGCTTTTGCACAATTGGCCAGTGATTTTATTTCCCACGATAGTGCTCCAAAGAAAAATACGGGATCGGCTGCTGTTATAAAATTCAATGTTTCTGATTTTACCCAAGATCATCTCCTCTTTTCTTGGCAGTTTAGTTGCGATGGTGCTCAAGTAAATTGGAATCAATTTCGTTCGGCATCCCTGCCCAATGATGGGCCCAATGGAATAGACCCCCCTCCGCGACCCGTTGCCTAATTTTTGATGGCATCTGCATTTTTTATCTCTCATTTTTTATTAATGAAAAGACTTTTACAGGGTCTTTGTGCAGTCTTATTATTAATCAGCTGTAATAACAGTGATGAATACAAAGCTTACTTGCACAATCCCGAATTATATAGCCAAACGGTACATGAGTTGAATACGGTAGTGATGGGAAATAATTTTCCACCTATGGTAGCATCGCGTAATTATGCTTATGCTGCCATCGCTGCCTACGAAGTAATGGCGGTGGGGTATTCCGATCAATACGAATCACTTGCTGGTCAATTGAACGGATTAACCACCATTTCCCTGCCTGCCGCCGATTCGCAGGTTGATTACGCATTGGCAGCCTTGGTGGCTTATATGAAAGTGGGAGAAGCCGTTACATTTCCAGAGGGGAGTATGCAATCTTATATGGATAGCATCATAGCGACGGCTCGCAAAAAAGGGTTACCCAGGCAGGTAGAAAAAGCCTCCCGGTTACTTGCCGATAGTGTGGCTGCCTCTATTATCCGTTGGAGCAAAAAAGATAATTATCTACAAACAAGAGGAGCCGAAAAATATTCCGTAAAAGATATTCCCGGTCGTTGGATACCCACGCCTCCAATGTATGCCTCCGCAGTAGAGCCTCATTGGAAAGAAATACGCCCCATGGTAATTGATAGTGCCGGTTTATTTTGTCCACCCGCACCACCCCCCTTTAACATCACGGATAGTAAAAGCGAATATTATCAACAGGTGATGATGATAAAAAATGCAGTGGATAGTCTTACCCCCGAACAAAAGCATATAGCTGAATTTTGGGACGACAATCCCTTTAAGATGAATGTAACCGGTCATGTTATGTTTGGCAGCAAAAAATTTTCTCCTCCTGGGCATTGGATGGGAGTTATTGGGATTGCTGCTAAAAAAGCCGGATTCGATTTACCCGAAACGATATATGCGTATGCGATAACAAACATTGCATTATTTGATGCATTTATCCAATGCTGGTATGTGAAATATACCTACAATACCATTCGGCCGGAAACTGTAATCAATAAGTATATTGATATGAACTGGCGCCCCTATTTACAAACTCCGGCTTTTCCCGAATATACCTGCGGACATTCTACTATTTCCTCCTCTGCTGCCGAGGCACTTACCAGTGTATTTGGCGATAATTTTGCCTATACCGATTCTACGGAATTGGAATTTGGCATCAAAAGCAGAAATTTTTCCTCCTTTCGTGCAGCGGCCATCGAAAATAACTGGGCCCGGTTTTATGGCGGATTACATTTTCATAATTCCTGTATTACCAGCACTGAAATTGGAAAAAATGTGGGGCAATTAGTTTCATCTCGCCTCCGCATGAAAAAGCAACCTTAATTTCAAGAACCCTACATCTAATTTTATGCGCACAAAAATATTTTTACTAATCATACTTTTTTCTGCTTCTCGCGAGTTATTTGCTCAGGGATGTGTAGCCATCAGAAGTAATGGGGCACTATGTTCCATGGATCATGCCGACTCCGTTGTTTCTAAATGGCAGTTTGCCACCAATAATCGCTATTTTAAATCTTTCCGACATTTTGTGGGGTATGAAGAACAACCCCAGCGAGTTGAATTGGGTACAGAAGTAATCAATCATAATTACTCGCTCGATCTTACTCTTTTTCACCATCTTACTAACCGCTGGACGCTGATGGCCAATGTGCCCATCATTTACAACACGCGTTCTTCCCTTTACGAACATGGGGGATTGCAGCGCTACAGCACCAGCTCTTATGGAATTGGAGATGCAAGGTTGGCTGTTTACAGATGGTTACTGGATCCGGCAAAACATCATAACCTGAATATTCAGGCAGGGCTGGGCGTAAAATTGCCTACCGGCGATTATCGGTATGCCGATCGTTTTTATACGGCAACTCCTAGTGTTACCCGTTTTGGACCAGTAGATCAGTCCATACAATTGGGTGATGGCGGATTAGGATTTACCACTGAGTTAAATGCCTACTATATGTTTAAAAATGGCTGGGGCTTATATGGCAATTTCTATTATCTGATAAATCCCCGCGAACAAAATGGGGTTTCTACCGCACGGGGAGGTTTGTCTAGCGCCAATCAACTTATTGGAGGAAGTGATGTGATGAGCGTACCTGATCAGGTTATGTATCGATTAGGCGTTAACTATATGGTTGGAAAATTTACCTTCTTGGGGGGAGTTCGCAGAGAAGCCATCCCCGTGAATGATCTGATTGGCGGGAGCAATGGATTTAGAAGACCTGGTTTTATTGTTTCTGCTGAACCTGGTATCGTATATACCCACAAAAAAACCAGTCTATTTGCTTATGTACCTTTTTCTATTACCAGAAACCGCACGCAAAGCGTACCCGACCAGATTGTTTCTGCAGCTACCAGTAAATATACCCAAGGCGATGCCGCATTCTCTGATTATGTGTTGAACCTGGGATTTTCAATTAAGTTCTAATCAAGTTTATCAATAGTAAAAGTCCGGCCTTTTTCGAGTGCCGGACTTCTTTTATCCAGTAACTTCCAAAATATGAAATCCATAAGGCTGCAGGATAAAATAATCATGATCAGAACCTACTGCAATCGTTTGTTCCGTCCAGTGATCATATAAACGCGTAATCGATTTCCCTTTTTCTTTAAATGCATACCAGGTTAGGTAGGCAGATTGCGGACTAAAATTGAAAAGACAATAAACTTGTTGATGGGTGTTTTCCCGAATAAAACCTGCCACATGGATATTATGAGGCGTTAACCAGCTAAGATTTCCGGTATCCGCAATAGCAGATAATTTTTTTCGAATTTGAATGAGGCGTTGGGTAGCAGTAAAAATGCTTTTTCCGTCGGCATTATCATCGGCTTCCCATTTTTGCCAATCAATTACAGGGCGGTGCATCCAGCGATTATCATAACTTTTTCCAGGATCACTTAGGTAGCTGTAGTCGTTGGTATATCCCTGCTCATCTCCATAAAAAAGTACCGGAATGCCACCGATAAAAAAGCTTTGCGCCTGCATGAGTAAAATTTTTTGGATGGCGATTGCTCTTTCAGCTTGGGATCCCTTTTTACTAGCTTTTTCTAATCCACATAATGATGCCAGCGATCCGCTGATGCGTGCATCCTGGGTTTTGGGGTTTACAGAAAATAAAGCTCCCGTAGCAGGAGAGCCAGGCAAGGAACCTGCATAATATTCTTTTAAGAATTTTCTGTGCTCATACGAATTAAATCCAGCGGCGGCAATCATGCTGTCATCGTATCCTAATCCAATATCATCGTGGCATCGGGTGTAGGTTATCCAGGAAGCTCCTTTGGGTTTTTGCAACAAGAGGGGTTGTGCAGCCAGCATTATCCGTGTATCTCCGGTTGCCAGTGCGTCCCATTGCAATGCCATTTGCGTGGCATGATAGGCAAAATCACATTCCCTTCCGGCATATAATCCCTCACCAAAATATTTCATGATTTCTCTGGGTGCTACAATGGCTTCCCCCAACAATGCTACCCCCGGTGCTGCTACCTGTAAACATTGTTTCAGTAACCGGAGCAGCGTATGTGCCTGGGGTAAATTTTGACAGGTAGTGCCCAACTGTTTCCAAATGAATGCAGGAGCATCGATGCGTAATATGTCTACTCCCAAATTGGCATAAAAAAACAGGGTATCCAGCATAGCCACAAAAACCGCTGGATTGGTATAGTTGAGGTCCCACTGATACGAATGAAATACCGACATCACCCATTGATTACATGCTTTCACATACGTGAAATTACCCGGTGAACTTTCTGGAAATATCTCAGGCATGGATGCATCAAACTGGTCGGGAATTTCCCGATTAGGGTACATATAATAATATTGCTGAAATGCCTTGTCTCCCTCTTTGGCTTTGCGAGCCCATTCGTGGTGATGGGAAGTGTGGTTTAACACAATATCCAACATCAAATACATTTCCTTCTCCTCCATTGCTAACTTCAGCTTTTGTAAATCGCTCAGGTTGCCAAAGCGGGCATCCACTTTTCTAAAATCCGATACGGCATATCCGCCATCACTTTCTCCGGCAGGACTCTCAAAAACCGGCATGAGGTGCAAGAAGTTTACACCCAGCTTATTGAGGTATTCGAGTTTACTGCTCATGCCCTTCAGGTTGCCGGCAAACCGATCTACATATAAACTCATGCCTGCGATTTGGTTGCTCAGGTACCAACCCCCTTGTTCCAACTTTTTTTCATCTAATTGCTGCAGGGCAGGTCTTCTTTTTTGGTGGGCATCTACTATAGTTTCAACCAATTGGTTAAAATATAAATCGTAAGCAGGGTGATGAT
>Ga0247843_1001158_pt1 | contig 56170 bp, 39 predicted proteins | sample LaCruzMarch2017__FD_192420 | JGI IMG/M metagenome (GOLD analysis project Ga0247843, IMG submission 192420) | Freshwater microbial communities from meromictic Lake La Cruz, Castile-La Mancha, Spain - LaCruzMarch2017_8m | ecosystem: Environmental > Aquatic > Freshwater > Lake | place: Spain...
CGGGTGAAGTCTTAGACATGCCGAGCTTGCCGGCCCGCTCACCTTGTCAACACTAAATTCGATCTTTTTTCTGATTTAATTCACTGTCCGTCAGTGTGTTGCGGCTTAACCTGACGCGAATGGGATCTCAACTCATTGATTCCTGCCAACTGCGCTTCTTTCGCCCCATCGAGATAAAGTGACTCCAGACCTTTGCAACGGAAGACAGTCTCCCCTCCTGGAAACCAATTCATGGAACACGACTGGAGTCGCTGGAGACCGGAAAAATCAACCGGTCGGCGGGAGTGACAGGAAAGATTCAGCCTTTCCAAACCAACAAGATCCGCCACCGGAGACAGGTCCTCGATGGTTCCTGAAATCAACTCAAGCCCGCGTAACCATGGAACCTCGCGAAGAAAGACGCACCCGTCACTTTTCCACCCCCACGCATAACTTGCCTGGAGCGCCGGAATGCGCCGCTCCTTCATCACTGCGGCAACCTCAGGTCCCCAGCACCCTTTTAGCCTGACTCCCTCAAGAGGCCCGCGGTCGTCTCGGCACAGGGGAGCCACCGAAGTGCTTTCAAAAAGGCTCACAATCTTGAAGTCCATGACACCAAGTGAATTCTTGTCATGGGCGTTGTCGATCTTTGAGCGGGCCCCGGATTCAAATTCTACGCTTCAAAAACGGGGACAAGGCTACGATTTTGAGGAGGTGGTTGAATCTGGTTGGGGAGACGTTGAAGGCAGCAGCAGATGCTCGACAGCCCGCAACCCGCTGCTACCTTCGGCCCGTGGAAAAAGTCGCGATCAAACGGCCTTTGGCGACGGAAGGAATCCCTCCGCTGATCGAAGATCCACAGGAAGCGCTCGCGGTCTTCGAGGAGATCCTGAAGCGCGGCGCGATGTTCTACCCGAATGCCGATGAATCTACAAAAGGACATCCGAGAGTTTGTCGAATTGTTGCTCTCGCGGAAAGTTGAGTTCCTGCTCGTCGGTGGCTATGCCCTCGCTTTCCACGGCGCTGCCCGGTTCACCGAAGACATCGACTTTCTCGTGCTGGTTTCGCCGGAGAACGCAGCGAGGCTTGCCGACCTGATCGAGGACTTCGGTTTCGGCGAACTGGGACTGTCCAAGGAGGACTTTCTCGACCCCGATCAAGTGATCCAACTCGGCCGTGCACCCCACCGTATCGATCTTCTAACGGGGATCAGCGGCGTGGGATGGGACGAAGCGTGGGCTTCCCGCATCGAGGTCGAATTCGACGGATTCCTGATTCCGGTCATTGGAAAAGCCGCCTTGGAAGCGAACAAGCAAGCCACCGGCCGGCCTCAGGATTTCGCGGACTTGGCGCGCTTGCGGAAGCAGCCATGAGTTCCTTGCCGCGGTCGATAGTCCCCGCATTCCATGTTCGACGTCCGCCGTCCAATGCTCAATGCTGCCCCCGATGACCGCCCCGGCCCTGCGTCGCCTTCTGGATGAAATCGGACCCGTCGATGCCACCGGCATCGAGGAGCGGGTCGCCAAGTTCACCACCCGCTCGATCAAGAAGCAGTCGAAGCTCTTCGGCCTGCGGCTCGCGGTGACGATGGTCGACCTGACCACGCTCGAAGGCAAGGACACCCCCGGCAAGGTCGCCTCCCTCTGCCAAAAGGCGCTCTGCCCCCACGAAGGCGACATCCCGAAAGTCGCCGCGGTCTGCGTCTACCCCTCGATGGTCAAGCACGCCGCCAAACACGTGAAGGGCAAGGGCGTGAAGATCGCCAGCGTCGCCACCGCCTTCCCCTCCGGCCAGGCTCCGCTCAAGACCCGCCTCGCCGAAGTCCGCCGGGCGGTCGCCGATGGCGCGGACGAGATCGACATGGTCATCAACCGCGGTGCCTTTCTCGAAGGCGAACTGGCGCTGGTCCAAGATGAGATCGTGCAAGTCCGCGATGCCTGCGGCGACGCCACGCTCAAGGTCATCCTTGAGACCAGCGAACTCGAAACCTACGACAACATCCGCGCCGCGTCCTTCCTCGCGATGCGCGTCCTGCGCCCCGGCGATTTCATCAAGACCTCCACCGGCAAAACCTCCGCCAACGCCACCCTCGGCAACAACCAGGTGATGATCGAGGCCATCCGCGACTTCTACCTCGCCACCGGCACGGAGATCGCGATGAAGCCCGCCGGCGGCATCCGCACCGCCAAGCAGGCCCTCCACTTCCTGACTGCCGTAAAGGAAACCCTCGGCGACGCCTGGCTCAACAACGCCCGCTACCGCTTCGGCGCCTCTTCCCTCCTCAACGACCTGCTCCGCCAGCTGGAAACCCAGCGCACCGGAGCTTACCAGGCACCCTACACCTTCAGCGACGACAGCTCCGGCTACTGAAACACCGGGAGCGCGGAATTCATTCCGCTCGACCCGCTGCGGCATGAATTCCGCGCTCCCAGTCCAACACCGCTTCATCGACGAATCTACCGGATTCTAACTGCCTTTCCCCTGCTCACTGATCACTGCTCACTCGGCACTTCTCCACCATGCCCGCCAAAAAATCCCCCGCCCGCCCGCGCGAACTCCTGTTCGGAGACCTCTGGGAATTCGACCCCGCCCCGGAGTCGGCCGAGCCCTTCATCGCGCCGCGCTACGGGCTGTTCATCGACGGCAAGTTCACCGCGCCGAAGTCGAAGAAATACTTCGACTCCATCGCCCCGCGCAACGGTGCCAAGCTCAGCGAGATCGCCCTCGCCAACGCCGCCGATGTCGATGCCGCCTACACCGCCGCCGCCAAGGCCTTCCCCGCCTGGTCGAAGCTGCCGGGCAAGGAACGCGGCAAGTATTTGTTCCGCATCGCCCGCCTGCTCCAGGACCGCGCCCGCGAGTTCGCCGTGGCGGAAACCCTCGACGGCGGCAAGCCGATCAAGGAGTCGCGCGACTTCGACCTGCCGATGGCCGCCGCGCATTTCTTCTACCACGCCGGCTGGGCGGACAAACTCGAGTTCATCGCCCCCGGCCGCACCCTCCAGCCGCTCGGCGTGATCGGCCAGGTCATCCCGTGGAATTTCCCGCTGCTGATGCTCGCGTGGAAAATCGCGCCGGCCCTTGCTACGGGAAACACCGTGGTTCTGAAGCCCGCCGAAACCACCTCGATCACCGCGCTGAAGTTCGCCACCATTCTCGAACAAGCCGGCCTGCCGCCGGGCGTCGTCAACATCGTCACCGGAGCCGGCGAAACCGGAGCCGCCGTGGTCAACCATCCGCTCGCCGCCAAGATCGCCTTCACCGGCTCGACCGAGGTCGGCAAGATCATCCAGCGCGCCCTCGCCGGCAGCGGCAAGAAGCTCAGCCTCGAGCTCGGCGGCAAGGCGGCCAACATCGTCTTCGAGGACGCCCCGCTCGACCAGGCGGTCGAAGGCATCGTCAACGGCATCTTCTTCAACCAGGGCCACGTCTGCTGCGCCGGCTCCCGCCTGCTGGTCCAGGAAAGCGTGGCCGATCTCGTCGTCGCCAAGCTCAAGCGCCGGATGCAGGTCCTCCGCGTCGGCGACCCGCTCGACAAGAACACCGACATCGGCGCGATCAACTCCGCCGAGCAACTCGCCAAAATCAAGGACCTCGTCGCCAGCGGCGTGAAGGAAGGCGCGGAACTCCACCAGCCCGCCTGCAAGCTGCCCGCCAAGGGCTTCTATCACGCGCCCACGCTCTTCACCAAGGTCAGCCAGAGCCACCGCGTCGCCCGCGAGGAAATCTTCGGCCCCGTCCTTTCCGTCCTCACCTTCCGCACGCCGGAGGAAGCGATCGAAAAGGCCAACAACACCCCCTTCGGCCTCAGCGCCGGGGTCTGGACCGACAAGGGCAGCAAGATCCTCAAGATGGCCGCCGAGCTGAAAGCCGGCGTCGTCTGGGCCAACACCTACAACAAGTTCGACCCCTCCAGCCCCTTCGGCGGCTACAAGCAAAGCGGCTTCGGCCGCGAAGGCGGGAAGCACGGGCTGCTGGATTACGCGAAGCTTGGCTAGCCTTCGGATTTGCGCCGCCCATCGCCATCTGCCATTCTGAATCCATGAATCTGGAACGCATCACCGCTGATCCTGCCGTCATGTCAGGCAAACCCTGCATCCGGGGACTTCGCGTCACCGTGGCAAACATCCTTCGCCAACTGGCCAATCATCGTACCCCGGGAGAGATCTTGGAATCCTACCCCTACCTCGAAGCGGAGGACATCGATGCCTGCCTGGACTACGCCGCGATGTGCGCCGATGACGAGGAGATCATCGTCTCCCCGGCATGAGGTTGCTTGTCGACATGAACCTTACCCATGAACCCTCTCCCCATCACCAAAACCCCCAAGTGCTACGTCGGCGGCGCCTTCATCCGCTCGGAGTCCGGCCGCGTCTACGAGACGCATCGTAGCTCCGGCGAGTTCTTCGCCAACATCCCGCGCTGCACCCGCAAGGACGTCCGCAACGCCGTCGAGGCCGCGGCCAAGGCCGGTGCCAGCTGGGCGAAACGCACGCCCTACAACCGCGCGCAGATCCTCTACCGTCTCGCCGAGATGCTGGAGGCCCGCGCTCCGGAAATGATTACGGCGCTCGCGATCAACGGCACCAGCCCGGACGCCGCCGCAAAAGAAGTCCGCGCCACCATCGACCGCATCGTCCACTTCGCCGGCTGGGCCGACAAATACGAGCAGGTCCTCGGCAGCGTGAACCCGGTCGCCAGCCCGCACTTCAATTTCACAGTCACCGAGCCGATGGGCATCATCGGCGTCCTCGCCCCGGAGAACTCCCCATTGCTCGCCCTGATGACCCTCATCCTACCGGCCATCACCACCGGCAACAGCGTCGTCGCCCTCGCCTCGCACGCCGCGCCCTACCCGTCCATCCTGCTCGGCGAAATGCTCGCCACCAGCGATCTTCCCGGCGGCGTGGTCAACCTCCTCACCGGCGAACGCAAGGAGATGCTCCCGACCTTCGCCACCCACGAACACCTCCGCGCCGTCGCCGCCACCGCGACGAAAGAAGAGGCGACCACCCTCCAGCAAGGTGCCGCCGAATCGGTCAAACGCGTGATCCTCCACGACCCGAAAACCGACTGGTTCTCGAGCAGCCACGACTCGCCCTACACCCTCCGCGACTTCACCGAAGCGAAAACCGTCTGGCATCCGGTCGGTGCCTAGGATTCCCTCACCCGCCAAACTCCCGTCACCTCGCCCAGCCGGTAATCCGCCCCGCCTTCATCCACCTTCCCGCAACGCAGGAACCCGCAGTCGTAGTCCGCCCACAAAGCCGGACACGGATTCATGAAGGCTCCAAGGTTGATCACCAGCCGGCCGCGCTTGTGCCAAATGCCGGCGCGGTGGAAGTGGCCCTTGAGGATGATCTCCGCCTTCGGGAAATAGCGCTCGGCAAAAGCCGCCGCGGCGTCCGCCTGGGTCGCCCAGACCCGCAGCATCTCGAAAGCCCGGCGCGGCGGCCGGACCGCGTCGAGCGCGCGCTGCCAGAGCTGCTTGCCCTTCGGATACTCCGCCGCCCGCAGCACCAGCGCCATCTCGCGCGCCAGCACGATCCGTTCCGCAGGGTCGTCGATCACCGTCTCATATCTCTTCCACAACTCCCCGACCTGGTCCTGCCGGGTCAGCGCCTCGCGGCTCCACGGCGAGCCGTCGGGAAAAAGCGCATCGCCGTGGGTGATCAAGATTCGCCCGCCCGCCAACTCCAGCCAGCCGGGCCCAGGCCAGCCAGGGTCGTGATTTCCAGAGAGAAAAACCGGCTCCGCACCTTCCTCGGCACAAATCTTCTTCAAGGCTTCCAACATCCCCGCCGAGCGCTCGCGGAACAGCCTCGCCAGCTCCTGCCAGGTGTCGCCATTGAAAATCACCGTGCCCGCACCCGCGATCAATGGCCGCAGGCTTTCCGCCGACGCGATGCGCGACACGCGGTGCCCGAGGTGCAGATCGGACAAAATGCGAACCGGGTAAGTCATGCCTTCACGAGCGATCTCTGGCGGACGGCCTCATACAGACAAACCCCCGCTGAAACCGACACGTTCAAGCATTCCACCTTGCCCGCCATCGGCAGCTTGGCCAGGAAGTCGCAATTCTCCTCGGTCAGCCGCCGCATCCCCTTCTCCTCCGCCCCGAGCACGATCGCCAGCGGTCCCTTGAGATCGAGTTCGTAGAGCAGCTTGTCGGTGTGATCCGTGGTCCCGACGATCCACACGCCGGCCTTCTTCAAATGCTCCATCGTCCGCGCCAGATTGGTCACCTGCACAAAGGGCACGTGATCGGCCGCGCCCACCGAAATCCGCCGCACGGTCTCCGTGATCCCGACCGCCTTGTCCTTCGGCGCGACCACCGCGTGAACTCCCGCCCCATCGGCGGTGCGCAGGATCGCCCCCAAATTATGAGGATCCTGGACGCAGTCGAGGATCAGCAGGAAGGGCACCGGCGTCTCCGCGATGATCCGCGCGAGATCATCCTCGTCGAGCGCCGGACCCGACGACGTGTTTTCTTCGACCTTGCGAACATGGCGGTTTTCGCGGGCCTCATGTTCGTGGCGGCGGGGCTTCATGGGCGGAGCATGGAAAGCGCCCGCGGCGCGGGCAAGCGATCAACTCGGAATCCGGCGATTCTTTCCGCGTCCGGGATCAATCTTTCGCCGGCCCGATCGTCCCGCCGGACACGAACTCCGCCGCCGTCACGGTCTGCCGCTTGTCTTCCTTGCCCAAGCCCACGTTCGACGCCCAGTTCAAGATCCGCCTTACCACCGGGCGACTGTCCCAGCGGACATGAGCCACCGCCGGCCAGCACCACTCGAAGGCGGGGTCCGCATCGGTGCAAACCAGCGAAACATCCTCCGGCACCCGCACCCCCCGCCGGGCAAGGAACTGCTGCGTGGCGACGAAAAACGGCGCTTCATCAACAAGCAACGCGGTGGGCGGCGTGAGCCGGAACAGCGATTCAAGGCACATCCGGAAGCCCTCGATGCTCTCCTCCCAGTCCGGCAGATGGTAGGGTCCCGGCGCGACCCCGCCGGTGGCCAGCTCGTCGAGAAACGCCCGCTCGCTCGCTCCCGGCTCCGGCAAGCGGCGGCGCGGGCGGGCCAACATCACGATCCGGCGGTGTCCCAGGCCGATCAATTCCCGCGTGGCGGTGGCATACGCCCGCGGCTTGTCCGGTCCCACCCCGGCCAGTGGCAGCCCCCGCCGCCGCCCGGACAAGGCAAAGGCCGGCTCCGGCCGCCCCGCAAACCACTCCAGAACATCCTTCGAGCCCGCCACCACCACCCACGCGTCGGCCGTGGTGTTCGTCACCATCCGCGCGATCCGCGGCAATTCCATCCCGAGGTCCAGCATGTCCTTGGGCGCAACGACCACCGCATGTCCCGCCTTTGCCAGCGCGTGCTGGAACTCGACGATGTAGTCGATCCGCAAGTCCGCGGGTTCGCCCAAAAGAACTCCCACCCGGATCCTCCGCGCCGCCGGATCGCAGGCGGAGGGCTCGATCCGCCGCCCGCGCCGCCGCCCCTGGTTCACCAGCAGCCCCTCGTTCTCAAGCTGCCGCAGCGCCGCCTCCACCGTGTCGCGCCCCACCCGCAAGTCCGCCGCCAGACGATCCCCCCCGGGCATTTGCCCGGTCCACGCCCCGCGCCGCAGCTCCCCTCCCAGATAAGCAGCCACCTGCTCCGAAGCACTAAAAACGGTCAATCCCGGCATGCCGCGAAGCTACCGGATCTCCGGGGTAGAACTCCAGAGAAAATGTTTTGACAATCTCCGGCAGCCTCTTCCTTGATGTCCCAAATCCCCCTTCAAAGGCGAAAACCCACGCCCCGCGGTTCGTTCCGACCCACCGCAAAACCCAGCCCGATTCCCGAATCCCCCGCGCCGTTCCGAATCAAAAACGCATTCCCTTCTCCGAAAATCATGAAACCCCGCCTCCTCAACACCGCCCGCCTTTCCTTCCCGCTCGCCACCGCGCTCGCCGCGCTGCTTTCCGCGCCCAGCGCCCAGGCGGCAACCTTCACTTGGACCTCACTTGCACCCCCCGGGGATTGGACGGTTGCAGGGAACTGGTCGGCCAGCACCCAGTTTGTCTCGGATTCAGCCAATGAGCTGATGTTCTACAGCGACACCACGACTAATATCGCTGCTGCTACAAGAGTTATCAACACCAACGTGCCGACCGCACTGTCGATGAACACCCTGACCTTGAATGGCAAAGGTGCTTCGTCCGGGGCGTCATCTTCCACGACTACCATCGGCACCAGTGCCTCGACTTGGACCATCGGCGACGGGACGACTTCCACCGTCAATCTGAACGCCAACGCTGGTGCATCCACTGCTGCGAGTATCTTCTACAATGTTGCCGCCAATCTCACCCTCAACCAGGCGACTACCCTTTTTACCGGCAACGGCACTGCGGGCGTTCATACCAACGCTACCGATGTCGGCTTCGTCTTCTCCGGCAACATCGGCCAGGCTGCGTCCGGCCATGGAATCACCAAGAGCGGTAGCAGCCGCTTGACCCTCAGCGGCAGCAGCCTGTCATTTACGGGTGACCTAACGGTCAATGGTGGCTCGCTGTTCCTGACGGGCAACAGCAACCCTGGGTTTGCCATGACGGTCAACACGGGTGCCACTCTCCGTATCGGCAACAACTCGGCTACCCAGCTCGGCGTAGCAGGGAGCTACGCTGGTAACATCTCCACCGGGACTGGCGGCTCCTTGCAGCTTTGGAGCACCTCTGCCCAGACCTTCAGCGGTGTCATCAGTGGCGCGGGTACCCTGAACAAGGCTTACGGCGGCACACTCACACTATCCGGCCCCAATACCTACACCGGCAGAACCTCATTCCTGCCCCAGACGACAGCCGGCTTCACGGTCAACGTCTCATCCTTCAACAGCGTGGTGGGCGGCACGGCCAGCAGCTCCTTGGGTGCTCCTACCACGGTAGCCAACGGCACCGTTGATCTGGGTAGCGGAAGTGCACAGGCGGGTGTGAACCTCACCTATACGGGTGCATCTGCCTTGGGTGAAACCACCGACCGTGTGATCAATATCGGATTCAACGGAACCTCCGACCGGACCATCACGGCCAAAAACGCCAGCGGCGTGCTGAGGTTCACGAGCGCGTTTACATCGAATGGGGGTGGCCAGAACGGCAAGCTGATCCTCACCGGCACAGGTGCCAGCCAGATTGATCAAGGTCTCCCGCAGCTGGGGGCCCTCGGTCTGGATAAGCAAGGCTCGGGCACCTGGACGCTCGGCGGTTCGGGCAACTTCACCGGAGCGACCCTCATCACCGCAGGCACTCTCAGCTTGAGCAGCGCCACGGCCCTGCGAAACAGCCCCTTTAACACGGCCAGCGTGGCGGGCGGCGCAGCCGCCGGCTTGAAGGTCGCCACGACCACCTTGACTTTGGGCGCCCTCACCGGAGCCAACGCTCTGGATGGCCGGTTCACCACGGCTTTGGGAGGCCCCTCGAATACAACCGCCAAAGGCGGCTACTCCGGCTTGACCGCCTTGACCCTGAACAACGCGGCAAACACGACCTCGACCTACAGCGGTGGGATCGTTGATGGCGCGACCGGTATGACCCTCACCAAAATTGGGGCTGGCACGCAATTCCTCACCGGCACCATCGGCTACACGGGGCTCACATCCGTGAATGGCGGAACGCTCGGAACCAATGCGACCTACAGCGGCGCGGTTGCCGTCGGCACCAGTGCCACGCTTTCTCCAGGAGCTTCTGCCGGAGCGTTCGGAACTGTTACGATCAGCGACGCCAGCGCGAGTGCGCTGACTCTCAACGGTGGCATCCTGCAAATGGATGTCTCCACCGCCTCCAACGACCTCGTCGCCGTCACTGGCGACACGGTCTTGAATGGAACCAACTCCGTTATTGTGAACCCGACCACCGGCGTCGCCGCAGGGACTTACAATCTGGTAACTTCTGCCGCCACGACCGGTTCCGGCTCCGTGGTCTTCGCCAACGGCACCACCACCCTCGGTGACGCCACCTTGGCGGTCAGCGCCGGGAATATCCAGATGACCGTGGGTGCGGGCGGGCTGAATCACAGCGTGTGGGTTGGAACCGCGGCCACGTGGGATTCCGGCACCAACTGGAACCGGAACGGAACTACTGCCTCGGCGTTTGTCGCGGGCGATTGGGTGACCATTGACGACACGGGCTCGAACGCGGCCGCCATCACAAGTGCCGCAGCGGTCTCGCCCGCTTCCTTGACGGTGAACAACTCCTCGAAAGCATTCATCATCAACGCCAACATTGGTGGCACCGGCACGCCGCTCATCAAGTCCGGCACCAATACCCTGACCCTCGGCGGCACCAATACCTACTCTGGCGGCACGGTGATCAATGGGGGCGTTCTGTCGGTCACAAACAACAACCAACTGGGCGACACGAGTGTGGGCATCACCCTCGCTGGCGGGCAACTGCATGGCAACGGCGCCAATTACAGCATGACGCGAAGCGTGACGGTCAACGGCACCGGAAGCTCGATGCGGGTAGCCAGGAACAACAATATCACCACCTCCGGCGCCCTGACCGGCTCTGGAGATATTGCATTTGTCGATAACGGTGGTTCTGGCAATCTCTCTCTCTACCGATTCACCTCCTCTGGTAACACCTTCACCGGAGCCATGACATTAGGCGTTGCAGACGTCCGCGTGAGCAGCTTGGGCGACACATTGGGCAACAACTTGATTTTCACTGGCGCAGGCATCTTCAGGCTGAACGACACCGGAGCCACTGGCGGACTGACGTTCAACAATCGTGCGATTGAGCTGAGAAATACGAGTGCCACGATCGAAAATCTCAACACCACCCACGCCATCAACATCGGCAGCAATCTCGTTGCCTCCGGCGCGGCCGCGAAGACCCTGACTCTCACCGCTGCGGCTGGACCAACCAACATCTTCTCCGGAACCATCACTGACGGCAGCGGCGGCGGCACGGTTGCGGTCACCAAATCCAACGTCGGCACTTGGGCACTCTCCGGCACCAACACCTACAGCGGGACGACAATCGTCGGACCAGGCTTTCCTACGCCAAGCACGCTGATCTTTCAGGGGAAGCAGGCCGTATCGCCTAACACCACATTCGAAACTCGGCAAAACAGCGGCTCCACCGCGAGACTTGTGTTTCTGGACGACAGCGCCGGGCTAATCAATCTGGGCAATTCTTGGACCTTTAAGGCCGAAAACCGAGATAACACGAGCGCGAATACCCACATCTTTGTTGGCAACAACAGCACGGCCAACGGCGGGAATAACCTCGGCAGCACGCAGACCGGTAGCACGATTGCTTTGGGAGGCTACTTCTCAGACTCCACGCTTTCAACCCCTTCTGCTGAAACCATCAACATCACCGGTGCCAACGGTTACAGGTTGCAGTTGGCGAGTCTCCAGTTTGCGCCATCTCCCGGGAAAACTGGCACCACCGTCACGCTTACGTTAAACCCGACGACGGCACCGGTCACCATCGCGGGCAATGTCACCGCGCCGATGGCCGCTAGTTCATCCAACGTGAACAATGTTCTCGCTTTGGATGGCACGGCGCTCGACAACTTGAGCAGCGGTGTGATTTCTGACCCCACTGGTGCGGTGAGTCTCGCGCCGTTGAAAGTCACCAAGAACAACACCAGCACTTGGACGCTTTCCGGCAATAACACCTACACCGGCACGACGACGGTCGCGAACAACGGCACTCTGATTCTTTCAGGCGACAACATCGGCATGACCGGTGGAGTGACGCTTTCCGCGGGAACCAGTTTGGTTCCCAAGCTCCATATCAACAGCGCGACGGCCTTGGGCACCGGCACGCTGACCTTCGGCGGCGGCGCGGCAACGGACGTGGTCCAGATCGACAACTCTAGTGCAGGCGCGGTCACCGTCAGCACGGCCAATGCGATCACATTGAACCGGAACTTCACCTTCATCGGCACGCAGGACCTGAACCTGGGCACCGGGGCAGTCGACCTCAATACTACAGGCACCGCACTCAATCGAATCATCACCACCACCGCGAAGACGCTCACTTTGGGTGGTGCCCTCGGAAACACCGGAGCCGGAGTTACGGGCATCACCAAACAAGGCGCGGGCACCCTGGTGCTCTCCGGAACTGGCAGCAGCTACACAGGCACCACCACCGTCAGTGCCGGCACCCTTGCCGTCACCGGTTCGCTCGGAGCCACGGCGGTGAGTGTCAACGCGGGCACACTCGCCGGGAATGGCAACATCGGCGGCAATGTCAGCATCGCTTCGGGTGCGACCCACGCCGTCGCCGTCGCCGCCACGGCTGGCGCCCAAGTCACCCGCGCCATCACCGGCACGCTGACCCTCACCGCCGGCAACATCCTCGACCTCACCGCCGCGTCCACCCCGGCCGCTGGAGAGTATGTGCTCGCCACCGCCACCACGGCGATCTCCGGCACGCCCACCACCATCAATTACAACGGCATCCCCGGAACCGTGACGGTCGATACCGTGAGCAATCCCAAAAGGCTCTTGCTCACCGTCACAGGCGGCACCCCCTACAGCATCTGGGCCGGCGGCTTCATCCCTAGCGATGTCAGCAACCCGGCGCTCAACTTCGACAGCGACAGCCTGACCAACCTCCAGGAGTTCGCCTTCGGCACCAACCCGACGTCCTCGACCGGTTCGCTTGTTTATGTGAACGGCGGAGCCGTCACCACCCCCGGTTCTCCGGTGCTGCTTGAGGATGGCGGCAACTACTACGCGGTGTTCGGCCGGCGCACCACCTACATCGCCGACGGCCTGACCTACAACGTCCAGTTCAGCGCGGACTTGAGTTCGCCCTGGGTCACCAGCGGTGTGACACCCACCGTCCTGGCCACCGGCGGCGGGATCGATGCGGTCAGCCTACCCTTCCCCGGCCTGATCGCCACCGACAGCGGACCGCAAAAGGCGCGCTTCTTCCGCGTTGAGGTCCTGCTGGCTCCCTGAAACTTCATCTCGCCGTTCACCAAACGACCTGTTTCCCGCATCAGAATGAAAGCGAAATTCCCGCATCGATCCGCGCTGGCTGCCATCTCGCTGGCCTTGCCCGCGTCGGCGGAGGTGATCTACAGCAACCCGCAGAATATCGCGATTCCCGCCACCTACGACGGCGTCTATCTGAATGTGGAGAATGGCGCGTGGAACACGAACATGTTCAGCCCGGTCGCGGGTTGGGACATCAATCCGTTCTCCGGCGGAGCGGTGTTGTGGAATAGCCCGGATTTCCAACCGGTCCGCAGCGGCACCGGCAACATGGATGCCGTGCTGAATCTGTCGGTGGGCACCAGCGTCAGCGGCAGCAGCACGTTTTCCACCTTCACCTGGGACCACGACAACGATATCACCACGCCCCAGGTTCCCGGATACGGCGGGTCGGATACCCATCTCGGCGGCGGTGTGGGCCAGTTTACTGCCGGTGCCGAGGGTTACCTCGGCTTCCGCCTCAATGGCACCAATTACGGCTGGATGCGCGTGGTCCTGACCAACAACACCGGCGGCGCGCTGATCAAGGACTGGGCCTATGACAATAGCGGCGGAACCATCAACACCGGCAACGTGCTGCAGAACGGTTCGACGGTGACCCTCAATTCCACCTTCGGTTCCTTCACCCTCGGCTCCCAGCTCACCGGCTCCAACAACGTCATCAAGACCGGCGGCAACACCGCCACTTTCACCGGCGTCAACAATTACTCCGGCACCACCACCGTCAGCGCCGGCACCCTGGCACTGGCATCGGGTGCCAGCTTGTCCAATACCACGGCGGTCAGCGTGGGAGCCGGTGCCACCTTGGCCGGAGTCGGTACCATTGGCGGATCGACGACCATCGAAGGCCTCCACTCCCCCGGCGGTAGCCCGGGCGTGCAGACTTTCGAATCCGGACTCAGTTACGCCACCGGTGCCACGCTCCAGTGGGAACTTGACGCCAATAGCCTCGGCCTGCGCGGCAGCGATTTCGACGGCATTGACGTGAGCGGCGGGAACTTGTCCATCGCCGATGGCGTCACCTCCAATCTGGTGTTCAACGGGAGCGGATCGACCGTGAAGTGGACCGACACATTCTGGGACACCAGCCGGAGCTGGCTGGTTTACGACAACGCCAACACCGCGTCCCTGGCCTCCGGCTCGATCTTCGATACCATCAACGTTTCGCTGGATTCCGATGGAGCGACTCTGGCGGGATCCCGCGGTGCCTTCTCGTGGGGCATCAGCGGTAACGACGTTCGTCTGGTTTACACCGCAGTCCCCGAGCCTCGCGCAGCCCTCCTCGGCGGTCTCGGCCTGCTCATGCTCCTGCGCCGCCGTCGCTGACGCGACCGGTGATTCGGTGATTCGGTGATTCGGTGATTCGGTGATTCGGTGATTCAGCAAGATGAGAGGGAAGGTCGGACTGCCAGGCAACCGATCCTGCACCTCTTTCAAAACCCCGCGCCACAGGCGACCGAGACATTTCGTTTGTCGTTCCCAAGCTCCTGCCTCCAGCCCCCATGAAACCCAAATCCACGTTCCTCTCCTTCCTTATCGCCAGCAGCTCCCTGCTCGCCCTCTCCTGCGCCTACGCCGCTGACGGCACATGGGACGTGGACTCCAACGGCCTCTGGAGCGGCTCCGGGAACTGGGCCTCCGGCAGCATCGCCGATGGCTCCGGCTTCACCGCGAACTTTACCAATGACATCACCGCCGACCGCACGGTGAGCTTGGATGGGGACCGCACGCTCACCAACCTCATCTTTGACGACAGCGACACCGCCACCGCCGGAAGCTGGATACTCGACAACAACGCGGTTAGCACCAACAACCTCATCCTTGCCGGCACCACCCCGACGATCACGGTCAATGCCCTCGGCACGAACAAGACCACCATCATCTCGGCCATCATTCAAGGCACGGCAGGACTTAGAAAATCCGGAGCCGTCACCCTGATCCTCACGGGTGCGAACACCTACACCGGTGGCACCACGATCAACACCGGCACCCTGCAACTCGGCAATGGCGGCGCGCCAGGCACGCTTTCCACGTCCGGTGCCATCGTCAACAACGGCAACCTCGCCTTCAGTAACAATAGCGCCGACTTCGGCTTCTCCCAAGGCACCGCCTTCGCTTCTGCAATCAGCGGCTCCGGCAGCGTGACCCTGTTGGGTGGCAATCTGGCAATGAATGTGGGGACCAACACCTACAATGGCGGCTTTACACTCGCCGGGGGGAGGTTCTTCGTCGGCTCCAATGCAGCGGCCCTTGGCACGGGAACATTCACAATCTCCGGCGGAACGTTTTCCTCTTCCTTTACAGGCGCTGCCGGCCAGACCCTCACCACCACCAACCCGAACATTTGGAGCGGCAACTTCAACCTCGACAGCCGGGTAACCGGAGGCTCGATGGTTTGGAATAACAACGGGACGGTCCTCCTGAGTGGTGGAAGCAGGACGGTGACCGGCGCAACAGCCCCTAACCTTAATCTTGGTAACGTGGTCGGTGATGGTGGCAACAATTATGGCCTCACGTTCATTACGATGAATGCCGTCACTCTAAGCGGTGCCAATACCTACGGTGGTGGAACCACAATGGGAGCGGGAATTCTCCGGATCAACAACGCGTCCGCCCTCGGCACGGGCAAGCTCACCATCAGCGGGGCGATGACCCTCGATAACACGACGGGCAGCGCGATCACGCTGTCCACCAACAACCTGCAGGATTGGAACGCCGACATCACCTTCACCGGAACCAGGTCCCTGGACATGGGCACGGGCGCGGTGACGATCAACGCCAACCGGATTGTCACCATCAACAACAACACCTTCACGGTGGGCGGCATCGGCCAGAGCGGTGGAGCACGGAGTCTCACCAAGGCGGGCGCCGGCACACTCGTCCTCACCGGCACCAACACCTACACCGGCGGCACCATCGTCAACCTTGGAACGCTGCAGATCGGCGACGGAACGACGGCCGGAACCATGACCAGCACCGGTGCATTGACCCTGGGCGGCGGCACCTTCGGGGTGCGCGGCCCCGCAGCGGGCGGCAGCAGCCAGACGATCGCCAGCTTGGTGACCACGGCAGCCACGAACTCGACCATCAGGCTCACTCCCGGCGCCAGCGGAGACACGACACTCACCATCACCAGCAACACGCTCACGACCGGGGCCGGTTCCTCGGTGAACTTCAACTATGCCGCAGCTAGCACCGTGGGCGGCACGCTCGGCAACAACTACGTGGTGTGGAGTCCGACCCTGACGGGCGGCATCATCGGCCCGGCCTACTCGGTCACCGACTCGGGCGGCACCGGCTTCGCCACCACCAGTGGCGGCAACGTCGTCCGGCTGACCGATCCCGGCGGTGCCGGACTTCCGGTCAGCGTTGGCAGCGCCACGGACTCCTATTTCGTCGCCAGCGGCTACAGCACGGTTGACACGACCACGCCGGGCAGCCTCGTCGAGGCCCTCTCCGGCGCGGTCGCCGCCAGCAACGTCACGGTCGATACCAACGGCCTGGCCTCCGGTGCCAATCTGGCCCTCGGCACCAATCTCCTGACCCTGGGTGCCGGTATGGCCTTCAGCGGCCCCAATCCCTACGAAATCACCGGTAGCGGCGGCGGCGGACTCAGGGCCGCCGCATCCGCCGGAACCATCTACCTCAACAATGGCAACACCAGCACGGTGAGCATCAATGCCCCGATCCTCGCCAACGGAGCAAGCACCCTGACCGTTAACGGGACCGGGACCACCATCCTGGGCGGCGCCAACACCTACACCGGGGCAACGGTCATCAATGGCGGCACCGTGAGGTTCTCCGGCAGCATGGGACCCGGTGCCGTGACGATCAACAATGCCGCCGTCGCCCAGATCGGTGCGGCCACCGGCCTGAGCTCGAGCAACTCCGTCACCTTCGGCGCGAATACGACTGGCAGCCTCCAACTCCTCGGCAACAACGTCACCATCGGCACCTTGAGCGCCAATGCGGCGCTGGGATCCCCGGTGATCACCAACAACAACGGCGGCCCTGCCGTGGCCGATGCCACACTCACGATCAACAGTGCGTCGAACGTTGCCTTCGCAGGCATGATCCAGAACGGCAGCGGCGGCGGCATCCTGTCGCTGGCCAAGACCGGCGCTGGTACCTACACCCCCACCGGCAACAATACCTACACCGGCACCACGAGCATCAGCGGTGGCACGCTGTTCACCACCGCGGATGCCCAGCTTGGCAGCGGCGGCACCCTCGTTGCCACCGGGACTGCCACATGGAACATGGGAAGTAACGTCTCGCTCACTTACAACCGCGGCCTCACGGTCAGCAGTGGCACTCTCACGCTCAATAGCGGCAACGCTGCCAAGACAGTCACGGGCGTGCTTGCAGGCAGTGGCGCCATCGTCGGTGGCAACTCCACCGGTTACATCTTCACCAATACCGGCAACACCTTCACGGGCACGGTGAGCAACGGCTACCAGATGCTCTTCGCCAGCCTCGGGGATTCATCAAACGCGGTCAATCTCACCGGCAGCAACAGCGAGTTCCAGTGGACCGGAGCGGCTAGAACATTCGCCCTCCGCCCGTTCACCTTGAACGGTAGCACTGCCTCAACGGGGCAAGCTTGGGCTGGCCGAATCAACAGCAATGGCAGCGGCCCTCTCACCATCCAGCAGGACCTGGCCTTCTCCGGCGCGAATGGCGCAAGGAATCTCAGATTGGATGGCGGCTCCAGCTCCGGTGGCAACACGTTCGCCGGCAATATTGCAGACTACAACGTCTCGTCGGTTGTCAGTGTCAGCAAAGCCGGTGCCAGCACTTGGGAGCTGACGAATACCTCCAACTCCTACACCGGCGGGACCTCGGTCTCCGGAGGCACCCTCGGCTTTGCCAACGGCGCACTGGGATCGGTGGGCACGGTCAATGCCTCCGGCGGCACCCTGCGGTGGCTCTCGGGCAACACCCAGGACCTTTCAAGCCGCCTGGCCATGACTGCGGCGACGACCTCAACCTTTGATACCAACGGCAACAATGTCATCTTCGCCACCGGCTTTGGCGGCGGCACCACGGGCGCCCTCACGAAGAACGGCGCCGGCACCCTGCTGCTCAACGGCACCAACACCTACACCGGCCTCACCACCGTCAACGCCGGCATCCTCGGCGGCACCGGCACGATCGCCGGCAGCGTCACTGTCGCTACCGGAGGCAGCCTGGCCCCCGGTGCCTCGGCCGGCATCCTCAACATCAGCGGCGGACTCACGGTCACGGCGATGGCCACCGGCACCACAGGCAAGCTCAACTTCGAACTGGGCGCCAACACCGCCGCCAGTGACCAGATCGCCGTGACCGGCACCCTGACCATCGGGACCGGTGTACTGGGCTTCTCGGACTTCGTCTTCAGCAATCTTGGCTGGCAGAACGGAACCTACGTCCTCATTGCCAGCGGTGCCATTTCCGGCACGCTGGATCCCGACCTGATCGACCGCAAAGGCTCGATCGGTGCCGGACAAGGCGAACTCAAGATCAGTGGCAACAACCTCGTGCTCGAAGTCACCGGTCTCGGTGCTGGCAGCCCGTACGACACCTGGGCCTCGGACAAAGGCCTGACCGGTGGTCCCGGTTCCTCCACGGATCCCGCCAAGGACGCCGACCCGGACAAGGACGACCGCACCAACCTCGACGAGTTCGCCTTCGATGGCAACCCGCTCTCGGGCGCCAATGACGGCAAGGTCGTCGGCAAGATCGCAACCGTGGGAGGCAACCAGGTCCTCACCCTGACCCTTCCGGTCCGTGGCACGGCACCCACCCCCACCTTCGGAAACGACGGCGGCGACCAGCTGTCCGCCCTGATCGATGGCATTTACTACCGGATCGAGGGAAGCTCGGACCTGAGTGCCTTCACCAGCACAATCACGGAAGTCACCGGAGTGGACGCCACCGGCATCCAGGCAGGACTACCCGCGCTCTCCAGCGGCTGGTCCTACCGCACCTTCCGCGCCCCCGGCACCGTTCCCTCCACTGCCAACGCATTCCTCCGCGCCAAGATCAGCGAGACCCCTTGAACGGCGGCCAGCCTGCGGAGGTCGGTCATCGGACGGGCGTCCTGCGGACCCACCCTCAATAACACGGCTGCTTCCCAACCGGGACGCCGCCGTTTTCTCGCACAAGCCGCGCGCCCGGACGGAGTGACGCAAATACGCTTGAGTATTGCGCACATGAAATGACAGAAGACTTGCCAATGGGGGCGTTGAAAAGCCCCCCCCATCCGCAAAACTCTCCGCTCGATCCTGATGAAGCCGAAACAACCACCCTTCGCCGCGCTGGCACTGATCGCCATCGGGCTCGCCCTGATGATCCACCCGGCTCCAGCCGAACCACTGCCCCCCGGGAAGGACAACTCCGGCCAGCCTGCCGCCCCCGGTCCCGTCATGCCGCCAGCCGCTCCGCCTTCCGCTGATGCTCCACCACCGGCGCCCCCTCCCCTCAAACTCCCGGGGCTGACCATCGATTCCAAACAACGCTGCGTCGATGTCGAGGCGACCGTATGCCTCGACGAAGGAGCCCTCGAACTGATCGCCTGCACCAAGGATAGCAAGGAACACGAGTCGGTCATCGTCGTCGGGGCGAGGCCCATCCACATCCACACCGCCCTGCTGCTGCTCGGGGCGAAGAACGGAAGCCCGCCGATGCGCCGGCCGATCAATGAGGAGGGGACCCGCTGGGTCGACATCCCTCCCAAGGGCGACTTGATCGATGTCTTCCTCGTATTCAAGGATGCCGCCGGCAAGCTGACCGAACGCCCCATCAGCGATTTCATCACCCGGTCCGCAGAGCACGCACATGGCCCCGGTGGTGATCCGGCGGACGGGGAACAACTCCCCCGCTTTCCTCACACGTTTATTTTCGCCGGATCCCTGCTCATCGACAACGGGCCGGGACCCAAGGATTACCTGGCGGAGCGCAGCGGCCATGTCATCTCGATCGCGACCTTCGGCGACGAACTTCTCTGCCTTCCCGATGTCCACAGCCAGGACAATGGCGCATTGATGTGGAGCATCGATCCAACCCATCTGCCAAAGCGGGGAACTCCGGTCACGCTGCGCCTCCGCATCAAGAAGGAGCCCGATCCCAAGCCCGAACCATGATTCGTTTCAGCCCCATCGCCTTCATCCTGCTCGCCGGATTCGCCGCGGCGGATAGCGGCTCGTTCTACAAGGAACCCTCTCTTTTCTCGACCGCCCCGGACGAGAAAGCCTCCGTCAACACCATCGCCCGCTTCGGCCCGGTCGGCATGGCGATCGAGCTCCACCAGCCCGCCTTCACCCTGTGGGCCGGTGCCATCGAACCCGGCTCGCCAGCAGAGGCGGCAGGCCTGAAGAAGGGCATGGTCATCGAGTCGATCAACGGCGAGACGCTCAAGGACATCGACCCGCGCATCCAGCTCGGGAACCTGCTTGCGAAGGCCGAAGCCACCGACGGACTCGTCACGTTCGCCATCAAGGGCGAAGCGGCGCCCGTCGTCGTCAAGATCCCGGTCCTCGGAGACTACGCCAAAACCTGGCCGCTCGATTGCCCGAAGTCCGAAAAGATCGTCCGCGGTTTCGCCGACTACATCTCCAAACCGGAATCTAACAAGGGCTTCGCCGATGCCGGCATGCTGTTCCTGCTCTCCACCGGCGACGACAAGGACCTCGCCCCCGTGAAAGCCTGGGTCCAAGGACTCGCCGCAAAGAACAGCTCCGGCTACGCATGGCACATCGGCTTCGGCGGCATTCCGCTCTGCGAATACTACCTCCGCACCGGTGATCCCGAGGCTCTCCCCGTCATCCAAAGCTGGGTGAACGCCGGCGCCAAGGGCGAATACCTCGACGGCTGGGCCGGCCGCGGTGGAGTCACCAAACTCGGCTACGGCAACGGCCACCTCAACGCCGCCGGCACCGCCGTGGTCTCCTTCCTCCTCCTCGCCAAACAATGCGGCGCGGACATCGATGACAGCCTGCTCCAGCGCACGCTCGTCCATTTCTTCCGCTACGCCGGTCGCGGCATCAACCCCTACGGCGACGACCGCCCGGAGACCTCGTTCGTCGACAACGGCAAGCACGGCAACCTCGCCTTCGCCATGGCCGCCGCCGCATCCCTCACCCCCGATGGCGGGAATTCGGTCTATGCCAAAGCCCGCGACCTCTGCGCGATGACCGGCTTCTACACCACCACGTTCATGCTCCACGGCCACACCGGCGGCGGCATCGGCGAGATCTGGCGCAGCAGCTCGATGGCACTGCTCCACGACAAGAAGCCGCTGCAGTACCGCGAATTCATGGACCACCGCCAGTGGCACTACGACCTGTCCCGCCGCTTCGACGGCTCCTTCGGCATCCTCGGCGGTGCTGGATATGATGACCTCGAATGGGGCGCCTGCTACCCTTGGGCCTACACCTTCCCGCGCAAAACCCTCCGTATCACCGGCGCGCCGCCCTCGAAGTTTTCGAAAACGTACCCGCTCCCCGCCCGCCCGTGGGGCACCGAAGCCGACGACGTTTTCCTTTCCATGGAGTCCGTCGCCGACAAGGACGGCAAACATCAGGACCTCTCCGGCGAGGTCCTCACCAGGGACTCCGCCAAGCCCCTCATCATCCGCCTCAACGAAAAGGAACTCAGCGACGACGAAATCCGCCGCTACGTCTTCCACCCGGAATACCTCATCCGCCACATGGTCTCCAACAACGCCGCGGGACTCACCTGCGACTACATGTTCCCGAAGCCCGGACCCCGCGTCCGCCCGGAACTGCTTGAGGAATTCTGCACCCACCCCGACCCCCGCGTCCGCAACGCCGGCTTCCGCGCCGCCACCCAGGCCTTCAACCCGGCGAACGAATTCTCTCAGCGCGTGTTCCAACTCGCCATCGAACGCCTCAAGGACGACAACGAATCCTGGTTCGTCAAGGACGCCTGCCTCTCCCTCATCCAGCGCGGCACGGCGGACATGATCGTCCCACAGATCGATCTCATCCTGCCCTATCTCAACCACAAGGAGCAGTGGCTGCAAAACGGCGCGCTGATGGTCCTCGCCCAAGTCATCACCGACGAGCGCTGCGCGGAAAAAATCATCCCACCCGTCGGCGAGCTCATCCAGAAAACCCAGCGCCAGAGCACGACCAGCGGCCCGATTTACGCCATCCGCCAGAAGCTCCCCGCCGCCACTCCCAAGGTCCGCGACCTCGCCCTGAAGGCGATCGGCGACGCCTATCAGAACTACAGCGGCCTCAAAACCTGGGCCGGCGGCCAGGACCTCACCGGCCACCGCGCCGAGACGCTTGAAGTCATCGCCTCCGCCCTCGCCGGCGTGCCCGGCGGCTACGATGTCCTCTATCAGGTCGCCAAGACGCAGTTCCCCGACGACCCGCTTCCCCACGACCAGCTCTTCCTTTCCGCCGACCCGGAGCAGTTCGGGCCGGAATTGAAGAAAGCCATCCTTCCCCTCATCCGCGAGGAGTTGATCTATCAATACATCGGCGTCAACCGCCGCAACATCCTGGCCGACCTTCAGATGACCACGCAGCGCGGTGTCGTGACCAACTCCATCGACGGCCTCGTGTCGCTCTATCAGAAAGTCGGGATCAAGGACTACGACTGGCAGCCCTTCGGCCCCGACCTCCGCAACAGCGAGTGGCTCTACCACTCCTTCGACCCCGCCGAAAAACAGGCCTACGACCTATCCCCCTGGCGCTATCGTGATGTCACCTACCCGCAGGGCATGGAGAACTGGTTTGCCCCGGACTTCGATCCCGCCAAGGCCGGCTGGAAGAACGGCCTCCCGCCCTTCGGCCAGTTCCAGGGCAAGCTGACTGCAAACGGCGACCGCAACCCCTGGAACGAACTCCCGCGCACGCTCTGGGAGAACGAGGTCCTCCTCGTTCGCGGCACCTTCGAATTCCCGCCGCTCAAGCCCGGACACCTCTACCGCCTGCGCGTCCAGACCGGCCAGGGCGTCGGTGCCGGCGACGGCTTCAAGGTCTTCATCAACGGCCAACCCCTGGTGGAAAACAAGCTCGGCCTCGGCCGCCGCGAGGGCGACACCATCCGCGGCGGCTGGATCACCCCGGAGTTCGCCGAACAGCTCGGCAAGGGCCCGGTCACGATCGCGGCCACGTCCTTCCTCCGCTACGGCGACCGCGCCATCGTCCAGATGCCGCCGGTCCCGCAAGGCATCATCAGCCTATGGCTCGAGGAGCGCAAACTCCCGCCGCTCGACGACGCCGTCTTCCGCAAGGCCGCCAGCTTCGTACCCATGCTTTCCTCCGCATGGCAGGAACTGCAAAACCCTGACAACCCCGCTGCCGACCCCGAAGAGGGGAAATTCCGCTACGACGGCAAGCTCGTGTCCGATCCGAAGATCGCCGGGTCCTGGATCGCGGTCGCATTCGTAAACTCCCCCGCGGAATTCAATCCCCAGGCGAAACCCAATCACGGACGCTCACCGTTCCGCGAGATCACCTTCGAAAGCGACGGCTCCACCCATGACCGGCGCTGGATCTGGTCCGGCGGCACCCTGATGGATCTGGAACAGAACCACGCCCAGAAGATCACCCCGCAATCGATCGAAGGCACCGACTACCTCTTCGTGGAGGCCGGCGGCTTCAGCCCCAAACACCCCGCCGGTTGGAAATCCCCGATCATCGTGCTGAAGAGGAAATGATAGGTCATCCTCCGCGACCCCCATCTTGATTGAATCCATGAAGCGACCCCTTTTTCTGTCCGCCACGGCCCTCCTCGCCGCACTCGCGACCCTGCCCGCCGCCCCGGTGATTCCCGTGGACCTCCCACCCGCCGACACGGCGCCCCCTGCCACCGGCAAGCCCGTGAAGATCTACATCCAGTCCGGCCAGTCGAATTCGGTCGGCTTCGGAGCGGTCAAGCCGGCCGTCCCCCAATACTCGAACCTCTTCCTCTCCGCCGACCCCACGGCCCGGCCCACCGCGTTGCCGGTCGGAAACGCCGCCCTGCTGCAACACGGCGTTTACGACACCACCGCTTCCGTCTTCGCAGGTGCCTATGATCCGAAAGCGGATTATGCGGCGCTGAAACCCGTGAAGAAGGAAGCCGTCGCACTCGGCAGCACCTCCGCGATGCTGCCCTCCATCGACGGCCCGCACGTCATCGTGGTCGACGCTCTCATCGATGTGCCATTCGACGGAAACTACCAGCTTCACGCGGGCTTCGAGTCGAGCTCGCGGTGCATCGCCTCGGTCGACGGCAAGGAAGCCTACCGCAAGGACGGCGACAGCCCGGCCACGCTTACCAAGCTCGCCCTGAAGAAAGGCACGCGCTATCCGCTCCGCATCACTTATCAATCAGGCGGCTCCGCGGCGCTGTGGCTGGAGCAGGTGGACCTCAGGGGCTTCGGCGATCTTGGATTCGTGGTGAATGATCTGGGCCGCTTCCGCCACCTTCTCGCCGGCGACGGCACATGGGCCAAGCGCCCCGACGTCTTCCTCAACGACGCCTACCTCGGCAAGGGCCAGAGCGCACCCCACGGCGTCGATGCCTGCGGCCCGACCTTCGGCCCGGAACTCGGATTCGGCTTCGTGATGGGCACGTTTCACGACGAGCCGGTCATCGTGATGAAGGCCGACATCGGCAACCGCAGCCTCGGCTGGGACATCCTCCCGCCCGGCAGCAAGGGCTACGAATTCGAAGGCACGAAGTATCCCGGATACGGCGAGACCGTCGATGCGGAAGGAAACATCAAGAAGCCCGGTCCTACCGACTGGTATGCGGGCAAACAATACGACGACTACACCGCCGCCCTCCGCACCGTGCTCGACAGCTTCGGCGAGCGTTACCCCCAGTTCAAGGACCAGGGATACGAGGTCGCCGGCTTCGTCTGGTGGCAGGGCCACAAGGACGGCGGCAGCCCCGCGCACATCGCCCGCTACGAGGAGAACATGGTCAACCTCATCAAGGCCTGGCGCAAGGAGTTCAACGCGCCCAACGCCCCGTGGGCCATCGCCACCGTCGCCTTCCACGGCAAGGACATGTCCGAAAACTACGTCAAGATCGCCGAAGCCCAGCTCAACGCCGCCGACCCGAAGCGCCACCCGGAACTCGCCGGCACCGTGAAGACCATCGACGCCCGACCCTTCTGGCGGCTGTCACACATCTCCCCCAAGGATCAGGACTACCACTACAACCACAACGCGGAGACCTACATGCTCGTCGGCGACGCACTCGGCCGCGCGATGGTCGAACTGAAAGGCGGCAAGGCGGAATACCCGGAGCCCGGCATGGTCAAGCCGGTCGATGCCCCGCCGAAGATGCAGGTTTCCGACGCGGAGGCGTGCAAGGCCTTGATACCGGCCATCAAGCCCATCGTGATGGATCGCCTCCTGCCCGAGTTCGCCGCCGAGGCCGCCAGCATCCCCTCCTATCTCCGCCGTGGAATGCCATTGGAGAACATCCTCTCCGGCAAGCCGCTTCCGAAACCGACTCCGCTGATCGAAAGCCAGCTCGACCAGATGATCGCCCATTATGATCTCGTCGGAATCAACGACTACAGTTGGAAGCCCTTCGGCCCCGAAATGATGACCGCCGCATGGAACTACCTCACCTTCGACCCCGCGGAAAAGAAGGACAGCCCTGAAGGCGACCGCTACCGCCCGGTCACGCTGCCCGCGGGATCGGAGAACTGGTTCGCCGCGGACTTCGACCCCGCCAAAGTCGGCTGGAAATCCGCCAAGGCGCCCTTCGGCCAGAAGGAAGAAAAACAAGAGGCACTCATCGCGAGTTGCAAGGTGCCCCACTGCGGCTGCCACATCACACCCGCCACCCTTTGGGACAAGGAAGTGCTGCTCATGCGCCAGACCTTCGAGGTGCCGAAGCTGGATCCGAACCACCGCTACCGCATCGTCGTCGGTGGCGCGGGTCACGCCTGGTCCGGCGAGGGCTTCGCCCTCTACCTCAACGGCAAGCTCGTCAGCGAGGCCACCGGCGGCTACTACAAGGGCGGCGGCCAGTCGCGCGGCGTCATCATCCTCAACGAACTCCTGCCCGAATTCGAATCCGGCAAGGTCACCATCGCCGTGAAGGGCTTCCTCCGCCGGAACGGCCACCGCAACAAGGCCGCCGCCCCCTCCGGCCACCTCAGCGTCTGGATGGAATCGGCCAGGCTTTCGCCCGTCGCGGAACAGATCGTGAAGACCCTCAAACCCTGACCTCCATGAACCTGACAGGATTCCGCATCCTCGCCGCGGGCGTCTTCCTCGCGCTCTCCCAAAACGTCCCCGCGCTGGAACTCGGGGCACCCTTCGCCGACCACGCCGTCCTCCAGCGCCAGCTGCCCGTCCCCGTCTGGGGATGGAGCAAGCCCGGCACGGAGGTCACCGTGGAGTTCGCCGGACAGAAGCAATCCGCCACCGCCGCGGAGAACGGCAAGTGGACCCTTTCCCTCGCCCCGCTCGAAGCCAGCGCCGAGCCGCGCCCGATGACCATCGCCGAAAAGGGCGGCGAATCACGGACCCTGAACGACCTCCTCGTCGGCGAGGTGTGGATGGCGTCCGGCCAGTCGAACATGCAGTGGATCGCCTCGAAAAGCTCGGTCCAGAACCTGATCGACGCACTCAAGGCAAAGGGCGAAACCCCGCCCATCCGCGAGTTCGAGATCACCAGCGTTTACGCCGCCCTCCACCCCGTCGAACGCGCCACCGGCGCATGGAAGGTCAATGACTACGGCAACTACAGCGCCGTTGCCTTCGCCTTCGCCCTCAAGATCCATCAGGAAACCAAGGTCCCCGTCGGCATCCTCAACTGCTCCTTCAGCCAGACCAGCATCGAGTCCTGGGTCCCGCGGGAGGGCTTCGCCGCCGGCACCGATGACTATACGAAATCCGTCCACCGGAAGCTCCTCGAAAGCGATCCCGCAACTCCCGAGCATCAGGCAGCATGGACCGCTTTCTATCAGTCGCTCGAAGACACCCTGAAATCCAACGCGGAACGGGTCGCCGCCGGCAAGCCCGCCCAGCCCGTCTCCACCAAAACCCCCGGCAACCTCAACGACAACCGCGACGCCTCCTGGATGTTCAACGGCCGCCTGAGCCCGGTCATCCCCTACGCCATCCGCGGTGCGATCTGGAACCAGGGCTATGCCAACATCAACGGCGGCATCCTTTACTACCAGAACCTTCACAGCCTGATCCGCGGCTGGCGGCTCAAGTGGAACAACCCCGCCCTCCCCGTTTACTTCCACCAGTTCTACTGCCCCAGCCCACCTGGAGGCGTCTACACCGACACCTTCCCCAGCATCGACCCGATGGCCGAGATGCGCCTCGGCGCCCGCATGGCCCGCGACATCCCGCACACCGGCATGGCCTGCCAGATCGATATCGCAGGTGCCATCCACTACTACCAGAAGGCCCTCCCCGGCCAGCGCCTCGCCCTCCACGCCCTGAAGAACCAATACGGCAAAAAGGACCTCGTCACCGATGGTCCCATCTTCAAGTCCTACTCCGTCCAGGGCGACCAGCTTGCCATCGAGTTCGACCACGCCGAGGGCGGCCTCGTCGTCGCGGAAACCCTCACCAACTCCGGCCCCAAACCCACCGATACCTGCGACGGCCTCGCCACCCCGAAGATCATCCCCGATGGCGCGACGCAGGTGAACCACTTCTGGCTCGCCGGTGACGACCGCGTGTGGCACCCCGCCACCATCCGCATCGACGGCTCGAAGCTCATCGCCACCTCCCCCGCCGTCAAAAGCCCGCGCGGCGTCTCCTACGGCACCGGCGGTATCGGCTTCCGCCCCGCGCTCTACAACTCGTCCCTCCTCCCCGCCGCCCCCTTCATCGAATACGACCACAAGCCCGTCACCAGCGCGGCATGGCCGGACAAGCCGATGAAGATTGCCGGACTCGAGATCGATCCCAACTCCGTCGGCAGGGTCAACGACTACCGCAAGATGCCGCTGCTCAGCTCGCAGTTCCGCGACAACGCCATCCTCCAGGCGGACGCGCCCGTCAGAATCTTCGGCTCCGCCGTCGTCTGGCCCGGCTACCCGCCCGACTACGAAGGAAAAGCCGAGATCCGCTTCGATTTCGCGGGCCTCAAACAAGTCATCCCCGTCACCAAGGACATGCAGGAATGGAGCATCACCGTCCCCGCCATGCCCGCCAGCGCGGAGCCGAAAACCCTCCGCGTCTCCTTCCACATCGAAGGCGAGATGATCCATGAGCGTGTCTGCAAAAACATCCTCGTCGGCGATGTCTGGTACGTCGCCAGCCCCGTCGTCAAAAACCCCGCCGCTTTCCCGATCGAGACATCCGGCCAAACCGTCCGCGTCATGACCCGCAAGGCGAAGCGCGCCTCTGCCCCGCAGCCCGCCCGCTTCAGCGTCTCGACTTCCTACGACCCGAACACCCGCTTCTCGTCGCTCTGGGAGGAGGCCGCCACCGACTTCGCCTCCGCCATCGGCCATCGTCTCGCGAAGAAATCCGGCCGCCCCACCGGCATCATCCACATGACCGGCGACGACGTCCCGCTCGCCAGTTGGATCCGCTTCGAGCACCTCGCCCACGCCCCCGGCCTCAAGACCGACTACGAGAACCTCGCCCAGCTCCAGCCCGGCAACGAAATCTACGACGCCAATGTCCGCCGCTACATCGGCGCGTGGAAATCCTACTGGACCGACTTCATCCCGCAACTGATCGCCACCCGCGCCGTCCCCAACGGCGAGCTGTGGGGAACCTTCCCGCAGCTTGCCGGAGAGGTCACCAGCAAGGCCTCCGAGACTCACAACGTCTGCGCATCCTCCTTCATCCCCGGCAGCTTCAAAGGCATCATCTTCCTCCCCGCCCCCGCCTCGGTCGCCCGTGACCAAGGCGCGGACTTCGGTGCGGAAATGTCCGCCCTCGCCAATGGCTACATCGCCGACTTCGGCGGCAAGGCCACTTTCCTCCACACCATCCCCGACAAGCAACTCGCTCCGCGAATCACCGCCCCCGCTTCGATCAAGGGCGATCACCGCTCCATCGAAATCTCCAACTGGGCCGACCAGCACCAGCGCATCCTCGATGCAATTTCCACCGCACCCTGACCCTCACCTGCCGCCGCCATGCTCCGCACCCTCATCCTTCTGTTCGCCTTCACCGCCGCCACCCGCGCGGCCGAGAAGAAGCCCAACTTCATCTTCGTCATCGCCGACGACCACCGTTGGGACGCCATGGGTGCGGTCCAAAAGGAGCACGGCGAAAAGGGCCGCTACCCCTGGTTCGAGAGTCCCTCGATGGACCGGCTCGCCGCGGAAGGTGTCCGCTTCCGCAACGCCTTCATCACCCACTCGATCTGTTCCCCCGGCCGCGCCGGCTTTCTAACCGGCCAATACACCCACACCAACGGGGTGATGGACAACAGCACTCCCTTTCCGGAGAACTCGGTCACCCACGCCACCCTGCTGCGCGACGCCGGCTACCAGACCGCCTACTTCGGCAAGTGGCACATGGGCAACCAGCTCACCCGCCCCGGCTTCCAATACTCCGCAAGCTTCGTCGACCAGGGCGCCTATCAGGACTGCCCGGTCCTGATCAACGGCGTCCGGACGCCCACCAAAGGCTGGATCGACGACGTCAGCACGGACTTCGCCATCGGCTGGCTCAAGCAGAACCACGCCAAACCCTTCTCCCTCGTCCTGGGCTTCAAGAGCCCGCACAACCGCCGCGGCGGGCCGAACCTGCCCGAACGCCTGCGCGGTCTCTACGAAGGCAAGACCACCCGCCGCACTCCCAACTGCGACCTGGCCGCCGTCTATCACAAACCGCGCGCTAAAGACGCCAAAGACCAGGACCGCGGACTCTCCGCCAACCCCGTCCACCTCGACTACCTCCGCCACATCAAGGGCATCGACGAGAACCTCGGCCGCCTGCTCGACACCCTCGACCAGCTCCAACTGACCGACGACACCGTGGTCGTTTATACCAGCGACAACGGCTTCTTCCTCGGCGAGCGCGGCCTCGGCGACAAGCGCGCCCTCTACGAGGAGGGCATCCGCATTCCATTCATCGTCCGCTACCCGCGGCTGTTCCCAAAAGGCAAGCTCGTCGACGAACTGGTCATCAACCAGGACCTCGCTCCCACCTTCCTCGACCTCGCCGGCCTCCCCGCCCATCCCGGCATGCACGGCACCAGCTTCAAGGACCTCGCCCGCGGCAACAAACCCGCCAACTGGCGCACTTCATTCCTCACCTACTACCGCAAGGAACTCGGCGACACCCCCACTTGCCACGGCATCCGGACCGATTCCGCGAAACTCATCGTCTATCCGAAGAACCCCGAATGGACCGAAGTTTACGACCTGAAGAACGATCCCTACGAGCTGACCCGACTCCCCGCCGACGGACCCCTCGCCGCCAGCCTGAAAGCCGAACTCGACAAGCAGATGAAGGCAGTCGGCTTCAAACCGTGAACCGCCGCCTTTGCTCGGGAAGCTAGCAAGGGTTCCCAATGGTGCGTCTCGCTCCGTCCGTTCAAGGGGCGTCCCGCCCCGTGGATCAACCCGGATGAAGCCACCTGGAATCGTCCAAGAGGCCCGCCTCGCGCTTTCCTACAACCTTTTGTAACCTCGGCCCGATCCCGTGGAGTGTAGGGGTGGCGCCGCCATCGACTATGCCCAAGGCTTGCGAACACCGGAGGCGCGGCGTCAGGCAATGGAGGAGCTCGGCACCGTCATGGACGCCCGTAATTTCCCTTATCTTGTGAAGTCACTCACGGACCAGCAAGGGTTCGATGCCGCGCGGGAGATCCTGGGCTCCTCGTCGCTGACTCCGGAAAAGCGTGACTTGGCCGCAGCCACCATCGCCGCCGCAAAGATCGGACCCGAGACCAAGGACCGCGCCGCATGGCTGTTGGAAAACCTGCGATCGGATGATCGCGAAGCACTCGATTTTTTCACCAGCTCATGGACCCGAGGGAACCATGCCGATGCGGCAAACTGGATCAACACCCTGCCGCCCGGAGTACAACGCGACGCCGCGCTCAAAGGCTTCATCCCGGTTGCCGCGCGAATCGACGGTGCCACCGCGATGGACTGGGTTCTCACCGTTTCCGATCCTCTTTTGCGCAACATGCTGTAGTGCGAGGCCCACGAAAACTGGAAGAAGGTCGATGCCGAGCAAGCCAATCCGTATCACGCCACCCACCCGCTCGACAGAGAGGCGTTGGAGGAAGCCAGCAAGTGATGGGATCGGGGCACAGGCCCGCCATTGGAACCGTTGTGGAGTCGGTGAACCAAGGGCCAGGGAACAGGTTTCGCCCCGGTCGCCACGAAGATCGACGCAGCTTTCACGATCAAAGCCGCCGCGATTCGCGTATTGTCAGCGCAGTCGAGACCTCCTGACACGATGCCCAACGATCTTCCTCTAACCCGCCGCGGATCGCCCGCATTCGCCGCACTCGCTTCCTTTCTCGCGATTGCAGCCTTGAAGTCGGGTGCGGAGATCGTCGGCGATCCGCCGTCCGGCAGCGGACTCCACCTCGCCCAAGGCATGATCGCGGGCGAGGTCACCACCGCCTCGGTCATCCTGCAAGCCAGGCTCACGTCCGTCGTCACGCTCACCGGGGGCGACGTAGCCGGTGCTGCGGGGACCGGTTGTTTCGAAGTCGCGACGGACACCGAGTTCAAGAACGCCCGCCGCACGCCTTGGATGCTCGCCACCCCGGACGCGGATTTCATCTTGAAAACCCGCGTCGACGGCCTGCTCCCGGCGACCACTTACCATTACCGCCTCGTCTTCGGCACCGAGGCCCCATCCGCAAAACCGGGCGACATCGCATCGTTCAAAACCTTGCCTGAACCCGGCCACAAGACCGCTGCCGATTTCATCCTGACGAGCTGCCCCAACTACTCGTTCTTCCACGAGGGGACCAAGGGCATGCCTGCCTATCAAGGCAACGACCGGATGCTCGGCTATCCCGCGCTGGAAGCGATCCGCAGCATGAAGCCCGACTTCGTGATCTTGAACGGCGATTGCGTTTACTACGACCACCCGTCGAACTCCCGCGCGAAGACCCAGGCCGAACTGCGCCGGAAGTGGCACGAGCAGCATGTCCAGCCGCGCTTCGTGAAGCTCTTTACCCACACCCCGACCTATTGGCTGAAGGACGATCACGACCACCGTCAGAACGACTCGGACGCCACCGGAAACTACCAACCGAGCCACCAGCTCGGGATCGACACCTTCCGCGAGCAAGTGCCAGTCGTGAATCCGGCGGACCCGAAGGCCGTCACCTATCGCACCCACCGCATCGGGCACGACTTGCAGCTCTGGTTCGTGGAAGGCCGCGACTACCGCAGCCCTAACAAGATGGCCGGCGGTCCCGACAAGACCCTGTGGGGTGCCGAACAGAAGGCCTGGCTCATGCGAACGCTCACCGAGAGTGATGCCACCTTCAAGATCCTCGTATCCCCGACGCCGATGGTCGGTCCGGACGATGGTTACAAGACAGATAACCACGTCAACGCGGACGGCTTCCGCCATGAAGGCGAAGCTTTTTTCTCATGGCTCAAGGCCAGCGGCATCGCATCCGAACGCTTCTTGATCCTTTGCGGCGACCGCCACTGGAAATACCACTCCCGACACCCCGGCGGTTACGAGGAATTCTCCAGCGGTGCCCTCAACCGGGAGAACGCCCGCCTCGGACGTGCACCCGGCACTCCGGGATCCAGCGACCCCGACGCAAGAATCCGGCAACACTACACCGACCGCTCTCCCAGCGGTGGCTTCCTGCGCGTGCGGCTGGAGCCCGCAGCTCGGGAACGCCCCGCTGTCCTCGAGTTGACCCTTCATGATGACAAGGGCGAAGTCCTCTATCGCCACCGAACCCCTTGAACCAGCAAAGATTCCACCGGGGCGACCTCCCTGCGGGCCTTTCCTCCCTTAGGTCCAAGGTTCATCGAAATGCTCGATTCCTGCCCGAAAGGCAAATTCCGAGGATTCATGCGCAAGAAAGCGGCTTTTTCGACTAGCGCCCTGCCGGTGACGATCTAGTTTCCCCCGCACGGCCCCACCGCACCCGGACGGGCCCGAAATCTTCTCCCGATCATGAATCTCACGCTGAAGGTCTGGCGCCAGAACAGCCCGAAGGAAACCGGCCGCATCGAAACGTATCCCGCCTCGAACATCCCGGAGGAAGCCTCATTCCTCGAGATGCTCGACATCGTGAACGAAAAGATCATCAAGGACGGCGGGGAGCCGATCCACTTCGACCACGACTGCCGCGAAGGAATCTGTGGCTCCTGCTCGCTCACCATCAACGGCATCCCCCACGGCAAGGAACGCGGCATCACCACCTGCCAGGTCCACATGCGGAAATACCGCGACGGCGATACGATCTGGATCGAGCCCTTCCACGCGAAAGCCTTCCCGATCATCCGCGACCTGATCGTCGACCGCTCCGCCTTCGACCGCATCATCGCCGCCGGCGGCTACATCGACGTCCGCACCGGTTCCGCGGTCGAGGCCAATTGCATCCCGATTCCCAAGCACGACGCCGACGCAGCCTTCGATGCCGCCTCGTGCATCGGCTGCGGGGCTTGTGTCGCGTCCTGCAAGAATGCCAGCGCCATGCTTTTCGTCTCCGCCAAGGTTTCCCACCTCGGCCACCTGCCGCAGGGCCAGCCGGAGCGCGAAAAGCGCGTGCTCGCCATGGTCGCCCAGATGGACTCCGAAGGCTTCGGCAACTGCACCAACCAGTATGAGTGCGAAGCCGCCTGCCCGAAGGAAATCAGCGTCGACCACATCGCGCGGATGAACCGTGACTACGGCAAGGCGCTGCTGGTGGAACAATTCAGCGCATGATCCTCCCGCTCGGCCTGGCCCTCACGCTCGCGTCCGGCATCGCGCCGGCCACCGCGCGCTGGGCCGCCGATCAGGAGCGCCACATCCTTGCCGAAGGAAAGCCGCTCAACCACGAAGCCCTCGCCTTCGCCCTCGAGCTCGAAATCAACGAGCCCGGGAGCATCCGGGTGCTCGAGGTGAAGTCCGTCCCTCTCCCCGCGCCGCGACCGCTGGTCAAACTCGCCAGCCGCTGGGGCATTCCCGTGTTCGAACCCGCCGGCATGGCGCTCGGCCGCGGGATCTACCTGCTCGATGGCCATTCACGCATCCTCCGCCACGAGCTCGTCCACGTCGCCCAATACCAGCGCCTCGGCGGGATCGAGCCCTTCATGCGCCGGTATCTGACCGAATGCCTGTTCCACGGCTACCTCGAATCGCCGTTGGAAGTCGAAGCGCGGGAAAAGGACTGACCGCGGCGGAGTGTCGCCTTGACGCCAGTGGAGTGTCGCCTTGCAGGCGACATGACGACGGGCCGGCGGCATCCTGCCGCCTGGGCTCCTGCGTTCCACGCCAAGACGGGCGCTTGAAAAGCCCCCGTCCATCGTCATGTCGCTTTGAAAGCGACACTCCAATTCTCCGCCCGAAGAACCAGCCCCGTCCCCAAGGCCTTGCCACTTGGCAGGGCATATGCTTACTACCGCCCGGCGACGGGTGTTTAAGATGACTTAACCATCTGAAAGCCTTCTCCCGGGCGCTTCGTAGCCCCTCCGACGCATGTTCACCCGGCGTTTCACCCTGCTCCTCACCGCGGCCCTGATCGGGGCCGGGGCTTTGCGTGCCGGTGCGGCGGCGGAGAACGGGGAGATCCTGATGGCCAGCTGGCCCTGCCTATCGCCGGACGGAAAGACCGTGGTGTTCGAGTGGCGCGACGACCTCTGGTCCGTCCCCGCGGCCGGCGGCTTGGCGGAGCGACTGACCGCCCACCCGGCCCGCGATAGCTTCCCGACCTACTCGCCCGACGGCAAGACGCTCTACTTCTGCTCCAGCCGCGCCGGCTTCCTGCAGCTCTTTTCGATGCCAGCCAGCGGTGGCCCGGCCGCCCAGCACAGCTTCCATTCGGAAGGCGCCAGCCTGGAAGACATCACGCCGGACGGCACCCGTGCGCTGGTCCGCGGCCTGCGCGACGAACCCGGCTTCCGGCCCGAACGGCTGATCGAGATCGACCTCCGCCGCGAGGCTCCCGAAACCTACCTCTTCAACGAAAAGGGCCAGTCCGCCCGCTACAGCCCGGACGGCAAGAAGGTGCTCTTCTGCCGCGAGGGCGAGCAACTCTACCGCAAGGGCTACCACGGCCCGCGGGCTTCCTCGATCTGGCTCTACGACATCGCCGCCAGGACCTTCACCGCGATGGTCAAAGAAGAAACGGAAGCCCGCTCGCCGATGTGGAAGCAGGACGGCAGCGGCTTCTACTACGTCTCCGAACGCGACGGCACCTTCAACCTGTGGAGCCGCGACATCGCCAGCGGGACCGACCAGCAACTCACGACCTTCACCGACGATGGCATCATCCGGCCCTCGATCTCCGAAGACGGCTCGCTGATGGTTTTCCGCCGCGGCTTCCATCTCTGGTCTTGGAAGCCGGGAACCGAGCCGGTGCGCCTGACGATCCGCCAGCAGGAAGATCTGCCCGACACCACCCAGGAACTGCGCAAAATCACCGGCACGGTCGATGCCGACTTCTCCCCCAGCGGCCTCGAGATCGTCTTCTGCGCCGAGGGCGAGCTGTGGACCAGCGATACCGTCCTGCGCGAGCCGAACCGCATCACGCGGACCGACGCCCGCGAAGAAGACGCCCTGTTTTCTCCCGACGGCCAGTGGATTTATTATCTCAAGGACGACGGCATCGACTGCAACTTCTGGCGCGTCCGCCGCCAGCGCGACGGCGACTTCTGGTGGCGGGCGGAAAGCTTCGAGCACGAGCAAGTCACCCGCGGACCCGAGCCGAAACGCCGGATGTCCCTGAGCCCGGACGGCACCCGTCTCGCCTACATTTCCGGCGGCGGAAATCTCCACGTGGCGAAGGCCGACGGCAGCTCGGAGAAGCTCCTCTTCGCCTGCTGGGATGCGCCGACCTTCGACTGGTCGCCGGACTCCGGCTGGCTGGTCTTCGCCGCGCAGGACCAGAACTTCAACCGCGACATCTACATCACTCCCGCCGATGGCTCGCGCGAGCCGTTCAACCTGTCGCGCCATCCCGATTTCGAAGGCTCGCCGAAATGGTCGCCCGACGGCCGCCGCATCGCCTTCACCGGCCGCCGCCTCAACAACGAGATGAGCCTGTTCTTCGTCGATCTCAAGATCGAGGAAGCCGTCCGCTCCACCCGCGACCGCCGCGAGATCGACGCCGAGTCCGCGATGCGCGACGACCCGCTCTATCGCCAGGAAGAAAGCGACCGCGAAAACAGCGACGCCGAAGATCCCGAGGAGCCGGTCGTCGAGGAGTCCATCCCGAAAACCCTCGTGCCCGAAGTCGCACCCAAGATCGGGAAGCCGAAGCGCAAGCGGATGCGGATCGATTTCGAAGGTCTCAGCGACCGGATTGTCAGACTCAACACCCGCGGCATCGAGCCCGAGCGGATCCTGTGGACCGAAGACTCGGATGCCTTGCTCTTCCAAAGCACGAACAGCTCGAACGACAAGCTCTACCGGATCGACGCCCGCCCCGGTGCCGCGATGAAGGACGAGGCCGACTTCCGCGGCCTGCCGATCCGCATCGGGAAGGACGGGACTTTGTTCTGGATCGTCGATCAAGCGCCTGCGGTCCTGAACAAGGGCAAGCTGACCCGCTATCCGATGGCCGCGCGGCTGGTCCGCGACCGCGTCGCCCACCAGCGCCTCTGGTTCCGCTCGGTCTGGCGGACCTTGCGCGACCGCTTTTACGACCCGTCGATGAATGGCAAGGAATGGGAAAAGATCCTCGCCAAGCATGAAGAGGCCGCCGCCCATGCCCCCGACTCGCCAACCTTCGACGGCGTGGTCGGCATGATGCTCGGCGAACTCAACGCCTCGCACCTCACCTTCATCTCCTCCGTCTGGCCGAAGCCGTGGGAAAACGAAGGCGCGGAGTTCCAGTCCACCCGCCATCTCGGCATCCGCTTCCAGCGCCACGGCGCGGGCGATCCCCTGACCGTGGCCTCGGTGATCACCGGCAGCCCCGCCGCGCTTTGCAAGCCCCCCGTCCAGCCGGGCGATACCATCGTGCGGATCAATGGCCGCGCGATCGACGGCTCGATGCCGGTCCACCGCTTCATGAACGGCCGGCTTGATCGTGACATCGAGCTCGTGGTCCGCGACGCCAGCGGCAAGGAGCACTCCCACGAACTCAACCCGATCGACTACGAGACCGCCCGCGATCTGGCGGAAGCCCAGGTGGTGCTCGACAACCGCAAGCGCGTCGAGGAGCTGTCGGGCGGGCGGCTCGGCTACGTTCACATCGCCCGCATGTTCTGGGACGAGTTCGAGCAATTCGAGCGCGAGATCTACGCCGCCGCCCACGGCAAGGAAGGCCTGGTCATCGACATCCGCGACAACGGCGGCGGCTTCATCACCGATCACCTGCTGACCGTGCTTTGCCAGCCGCGCCACGCGGTGACCATCCCCCGCGGCGGCGGTCCGGGCTACCCGCAGGACCGCAAGGTCTATGCGTCCTGGCACAAGCCGCTGGTCGTCGTGTGCAACCAGAACTCCTTCTCCAACGCCGAGATTTTCGCCCACGCGATCAAGACCCTCAAGCGCGGCCCGCTGGTCGGCGTGGCGACGGCAGGCGGCGTGATCTCCGCCTCGCGCGACCGGATTCTCGATGCCGGCACGCTGCGGGTTCCTTTCCGCGGCTGGTTTTCCCCGGAGACGGGCGATGACATGGAAATGAACGGTGCTGTCCCCGACCACATCGTCTGGCCGGAGCCCGGGCAACTGGTGGCGGGGGAAGACCCCCAGCTCGGCAAGGCGATCGAGGTGCTGCTCAAGGATGTGGATGCCGCGGAGAAGGACGACTTCGTCCCCAAGTATCGCAGCGGCTTCACTCCGGAAAAGCCCACCCCGCAGCGAACCGGCCGCTGAGCCCCCCCCGGGAGACACGCTGTCAAAGGCTTGCCGCGGGTGAAGCAGGCGGCTAACAACACGGCATGCTCCCATCCATCGAAGCCCTCCTGGTGCTCCAGGACCGCGACCGCCGCCTGCGGACTCTCGCCGAAGACCTCGCCAAAATCCCGAAGGACGAAGCCCGCGCGAACGACAAGCTCGCCGGAGACACCGAGGCGGTGCGCAAGGCGAAAGAGGCCATGATGGCCAACGAGGTGGAGATCAAGAAGGTGGAAATGGACACCGGCACCCGCCGCACCACCATCCTGCGACTCAAGACCCAGCAGTTCGAAACCCGCAAGAACGACGAGTTCCAAGCCCTCGGCCACGAGATCGTCCGCTATGAAAAGGACATCGACACCCTGGAAACCAAGGAGCTCGAACTGATGGAAAAAGCGGACGCCCTGCGCGCCACGCTCGCCAAGGCGGAGGCCGCACTGACCCACACCCGGAAACTCATCGACGAGGACCTCGCCGCCCTCGCCGACCGCAAGAAGCGGCTCGAGGCCGAAACGCTCGAAGTCCAGGCCGAGCGGAACACCCTCGCCGCCGCCGCGCCGGAGTCGATGCTGCCCCTCTACGAGCGCCTGCTGAAAACCAAGAACGGCCTCGCCGTCGTGCCCGTCACCGGCGGCAAGTGCACCGGCTGCCACATGAAGCTGGTCGCCTCCACGCTGGTGAAGGTCAACTCGAACGTCGAGGGAACCCAGTGCGAAAGCTGCGGCCGACTGGTCTACTCCGGCGATTGAGAACTCAGTTCGCCGTGTAGAACATCTTGCGCCGCTCCTCGACCATCACCAACCAGTTCATCATCGTGATCGGCGGCAGCTCCGCCGGATGGGTGATCGGACGGAGGTTAACGTCGATATCCCCTGCCGAGGCGGTGGTTTCACTTGCCATCTTCAGGTCGAGCAGGTGGACCGGATTGTTGGTCGTGCCATCGTCGCCCTTGAGGTGACCGATCTGGCCGGCGATCTGGACCTTGAAGGGATCGAAGTCAGTGCCGTAGCGCCTTTCCGGAGCAAACAGCGAAGTCGGCGGGTAGAAGGGAGAAGGCAGGCCGGATCCAGCGGGGGGCGTTGTTGCGACGACGTTGAAGTCGTCCCCGATGTAGAGACGAAGGTTGGTGACCAGCGAAAAGCCTCTTGTGAACGCGGTGAGATCGTCGCATTCCGTGAGGAGAACGCCGTAGTCGGAATTCGTGCACGGAATCTTAGGGATGAAATTGGGGTCGTTGAGCCCGGTTGTTGAGTAATCGACGTTGATGACGAGCGAATTGTTGACTGCGGTGCTGTCGGCACCGAGGGCAGCGAGGAATGCCGGGAAGCGCTCGGGATACACCGCGATCGAGGGCTTGGTGCCGTGCAGCATCTTGATTTCGAAGGGAAAAGTGGCGCGGTAATATCCCCGCTTCTGGGTGCCGACCAGCGGATCGCCGAAGGTCGCGTTGTTGAAGGTGATCGGACCGATCACGCCAGACCGGAAGGCCCAGCCGCCGGGAGCGCCGTAAGCCACATCGACAAGCTGCGTGAACGTGTAACTCCCGTTTTCGATCGCCACCTCGACATAGCCCGGCGGCAGGCCCGCTAGATTCACGGTATTCAAGGGGATATCGAGGGTCTGACGAGCACCGCCTTTGAAATACTGAAAGCGCAAGGCGGCAGGCGTCCGATCGGTAGCACTTCTAACAGCCGTGACATCGAGCCTCATCGCGCACTGGAGCGCGCCGATCGAATAGTTGTTCCAAGTGGTCGCTGAAAGGACATTGGTCTCCGCGGTATGGGCGAAGCGGTCGAAGAAACTGTTACCCCGGTTGATCGGCACGAACGCGGCGCGTCCGGCTTCCGAAGCCATGGTCACCGGCATGAAGGTGCCGTTGGTCACCTCGAACTGCTCGCGGACGCCGGGAGTGAATGGATTGCCGTTGAGCTGGTTCTCGCCCACCGTCACGTCGCCGCCGAGCGTCAAGCCGCGGCGGGCGGAAAGCCGGTCGAGGTGCATGCCGCTTTCGACCTGCGCACGGGTGGAATAGATGCCGCCTTCGATGCTGGTGTGTTGCCACGGCGTTCCGTCGGCGTGGGTTCCAAGCTTGGTGAACGCTTCGGCCGAAATCGCAAGCTGGGACGGGATCTCATAAATCGAGACGATGAAATCCCGCTCGTTCGCATTGCCGCCACCCCGCATGAAGCTATCGAGCAACTGGTCATTCTCGGCGATCATCATGCTGAAGGCCCACCAGTTGCGTTTGGCGACGAAAGGCTGGCCCGGTGCGGAATAGCCGAAGCGGATGTCGGGGTAGGGAACGACGTTCATCGCGGAATACTGGGCCACCGGCAGTGAAACCCCGCTTGCGGCGAGGTTCCCGTAGACCTTCGCGGAAGTGATGATCGGATAGGTCCGGTCACGGCTCGCCACCGTGCTGTTGGACGTTTCCAAGGGAACCGGGAATCCGGCCCCGAGCGAGCGGTTGATGCCCGGAGCGACGTAGCCGGCTTCCGGCTCGATCGCATCGAACATCACGTCCACCGAGGCCAGCGCGGAATCGCCGGCATTGGCGATGATCGCATTCGGTCCCCCGACCTGCCCCTTGATCGTGGCGGAGATCGATGTCCGCGCGTTGGCCTGATCCAGTGCTTCGGAGAAGATGTTCTGCCACCGCAGCGAGTCACGCTGGACCCCGGAAGTATTCGAGCCGTGTTGCATGGATCGGATCGCCCGGTTTGGCACCAGGTTGACCACGGCCCGCAGCACCGCGTCTTCCTTGTCGGCATAGTCGACCTTGATCTGCGTCTCCGACTGCACCACCGCGGCGGCGGAGGCATTCCGGTAAGCGCTCATCGTCATCAGCGTCAGCATCAAGCCGGCCGAAAGCACGATCACAAAGGAGACATAGCCGGGCTGAAGCTTCCGGGATCGATAGGTGATTTTCATAACTGTTGGGTACCCGAATAGAAGATTTCCTCGCCGTTCGGCCCGGTGACTTGGACGCGGAGGATTCCTTGTACGATCGAAAACCTGACATTGGCCGGCCGCTTGGTGATCGCCCAGTCGGGCGTGCCGAGGGCTCCCGCAGCGGTCACCATCCGGTAGTAGAGCCCCTGACCCGTCCCCGGGTTTTCAAAGGCCAAGACCGAAGCACGGAAGGTCCCGTCCGGCTCCTTGAAGCGGAGCATGATGACCGGCGCGTCCGCCATCACGGGAGGCGAGCCGTCTCTCAGGTCATCGACGCTTTCATAGAGCCGGTAGCCCTCCGCCGAGCCAATCACACGGACCAGATAGTTGTTGATCAGGGGTGCCTCGGTGGAGAGGAAATTCTGGGCGTTGTAGATCTTCAGGAAAGCGATCTGCTGGTTCACCAGGGCCAGCATCATGACCGCCACCACGATGCCGGTGGCCATCGCGAGCGAGAGCTCCAGCAGCGTGTATCCCCTGCCCCGGGCGCGTCGTTGGGTAACTTTCATTGGGAGCGCACGACGGTTCGGGATTTGAGATAGCTGCGGCCGGCCACTTGGTAGCGAATGATGCTTTGGAAGCGCCACACCTCCATGGAGGCCGGATTGGTGAGCGACGTGCCGGTCCCGCCTTTGGAAGGAAGATTGTTCGGATCGGCGAAGCGGGTCCGGGTGACCACGCCGTTGATCGCCCTTCCTCCGGGTAGCTTGCCCATTTCCACGGTGGTCGTGGCCATCGTCGGATAGACCGGCCAGAGGGAATTGGCGGAAGTGAGCTGGTCGAAGGACTGCCGCTGGGCGGAGGCCTTCTCGAAAGTCATGTAGGCATCGGTCACCGTCTGCTGAAGTGTCCACTGCCGCGGTGCGGTCACGTTCAGCGAAAGCTTGAGCAGGGCGAGACCGAGCACGCTGAGCATGGTCATCGCGATCGTGGTCTCGATCAGCACCGATCCGCGCCGGACGCCTGCAGGCTTGCGGGAGCGGCGGAAAAACGGGAGTCTTCCGCCGTGTTCACCACCATCCGGCACCTGGCATTCACCGTCCTCGCGCTGTGGCTCGGGGCCACCGGGGCCAGTGGCCAGGCTGTTTTGGAGCCACCCTTCGGCCTGCGCTGGGGCGATACTCCGGAAAAGTTGATTGATTTGGCTTCCCGACATTCCTTGGATGTTAACATCTCGCTGCCCGGAGATCAACCCGCGCTTCGCATCCTGAAGATTTCGCCGCGAAAAGGGAATTTGCCCGATTCGGCTGCCCAGGCTCTGGAGGGAAGGTTCCACAGCGGGCGGCTCTTCGAACTGACGGTCCACTACCGCAATCCCGAGGCGGGCACGGACGCGATGGAGGCCCAGTTCAACAAGCTGAAGAAGGAACTTTCCGCCGAACACGGCGCGCTCACGCCCAACCGGCAGGACCGGTTCATCAAGGATCAATTCGCAACCCGCTCCGTGTCGTTTCACCGCGAGCCAGTGAAGGGGCTTTTCCTCCTGCTCGCGTACACCGCGGTCGAGGACCAGCTCCGGAAGACCAGCGAGGCCACCTTTTCCCTGCTGTACCGGAACGACAACCTCCGGCAGGACTTGGAAAAACTCCTCGTCCCCGCGGGCAAGGTGCCCGGCGGGGAGAGGAAGTGATGGAACCCGAAGCTTCATGAGCGTGATGGATTCGCCGGACTCCGGCGGACCAGTCATTCAACCGTGGTCACCGAAGAGTTCATTTGGATGGTCCGGTCGAGCTGGAACGAGACATGATGCATGCGCTCCAGACCGAACGGTGTCTGAGTGACCAGTTCCATCGTCCACAACCCGTCATCGTCGAAGACGGCGTCGTAGTTCGACAGCGTGAGCACCCGGCTGACAGGAATGGAATCGTTGATCAGCAAGGACGAGCCCGGCACGATGGTCCCCGTCGTGCCAAGGACCGGCGGACCCTTGTAAACTTGGGCATAGGTGTGGGAACTGGGGTAGAGATCGTTCAGGGTAACCGTGACAGGAGGGACCGAGAATCGGATCATCTGGTTGGCCGTGATGCCCGAAAGATTACCATCCGCCACCGGCCAGATCTGAATGAACTGGGAAGCGAGCTGGGAGCCCTGCGGCACCTGATAATCCGGGAGGGAGAAAAGGGTGAATCGCTCTTCGCCCCGGACTTTCGCACGGTCGGCTCCTGGAACCTCGTTGACGACATAGGTGAGGGTTTGGGTGCCGTTCTGGGTCATCATCACCTGGCTATGCAAGGTCGCCAGATCGCGGTTGATCGCGACTCCCGTGCCCCCCCGCGCCGTAGGACTGGACGTGACGGAGGAACTTGATGTTCTTCGCGGCATCCGGTGCGCCGGCATCGGACAAGAGGCCGTTGATCGTGACATCGACATAGAACGGCCGGTCCGCGCGGGTCCGGGGAATCGTGGTGTAGGGATCTTCGGAGCGCACCCTGAGGTTACCGAGCGGAACATAGGTTCCGACGTAGCGGCTATCGAGGAGATACTCCGTCAAGGGCGTCGCCTTGACGGTCCACAGTTCGAAGCGGGCACCGCCCGGATCGATCGCGAGGGGTGAAAGGACCGCGCCGGACGCGGCGACCCCCACATCCCAATCGGGACCGTCCGGCAGTTGGACCTGGCGGATGATGTTCGTGAAGGTGGATCCGTTCTGAGCCAGCAAGGACTGCGGCAGCAAAAGCGAGAAGGCGGCAAAAAGCAGGCGGAGTTTCATGGCGTGGCAACGTTGATGATTGGGGCGGAAGCCGTGGCAGCGGCGGCGGGAGAGGCAGGACTGGTCGGCGCGCCGGGAGCGCCCGGGGTTTCGACGGCTGGCGGTGGAACCTTCAGCGGCATGATGGAGATCGGACCGTCCTGATAGGTGGCGATCACCAGCCGCTTCTCCTTGGCAAACGATTTGAGGGTGGCCTCGGGCATCGCTTCACGGCCCTCGGCTTGGACCCGGGTCACCGGCACGGTCCGGATCCACCCGCGGTTGGCGTTCAGGAAGTCCAGCCAGGAACCGATCTCATGGCCTTCCTTCATGCCGAGCCGCTCCGCCATCTCTTTCGGGACGTGAAGCACAGCCCGCTTCGGAACCAGTGAAGTCATACCGCCGTAGGAAATGAATTCGGACCGCGCGATCAGGCTCTGGGGACGATTGGCGACCGTGGGATCGGCACCCTCCACCGGTTTGAATTCCGGCAAGGGGTTATCAATCTTCGCCTGGCGCGACGACTCCACGATCTGCTCGTGAGTGGCGATCTCTCGCATGACGACGGTTCCGGCGGGAGGCGCTTCCGCGCCGGTTGCGGGGAAGGCAAGGATGATGGCAAAAAAACTGGCGACAGAAGTTTTCATGATAGGACGGATTCGGGTGGGTGCGGTTTCTGAAAGGACGATCCGCTCAGGGAGTCGTCACACTTCTGAAAGTGGCAAGAAGCACCATGTCCTGAAGGTCGTAACCCTGGTCGTTCCGCTGGGAATCGGTGTGGGTCAGTTCCATGAAAACAATCACGTCCATCGGTCCGATCTTCACCTTGCCCTGAGCGTCGAGATACGGGCGGATGAAGCTTTCCAGCGTCGGGGCCGTGTGCAGCGGGTACGTCGTCGGCGGGACCTGGCCGTTGACCAAGGTCCGGACGTTCAGGGTGCCGCTCTGCGAGTTAAAGTACGGACCCCACTTGCTGTTGTAGTAGTAGCGGCCGCCGAAGCGGAGCGGCTTGTTCGCCAGCACCTGGCGGGTATAGACGATCGTGTTCGGGTTGACGTTGTTGTTCGTCCCGTAGAACACGCGGCCATAGCTGCCACCATCGTAACTCACCTGCGCCTCGGTCGGCACGAAGGTGAAGCTGGAACTGCCGCTCTGGCTCACGGTCACCCCGGCCCCCAGCACCCGGACATCCACAAAGAGCGTCTGCTTGGGCGTGACCGTGTTCTGGGTGACGGTGACGACGTCTTGGACGATCGACGGATAGGTGATGTTCCAGGTCAGGTTCGGCCGGGTCCCCGGCTGCACGATGAGCGGGAAGGCGGTCAACGAACCCACCGGAATCGAGGGATTCGTGGATTGGGCGAGGAGGGCGCACGGTGTGGACACACCGGTGGCTACAAGGACTGCCGCAAGGGCAGCCAGTCGGCTGGTTTTCATGGCTGGTTGTGGGTGAACAGTTGAGGTCGACCTCATCCGCCCTCCGGGATCCTCGGCCGGGACAGGCCTTGGAGGAGAGGGACCCGGCGAGGGGTGCCGGGCATGGAACGGCCTGTAAGGAAGCCGGGCCATGCCCGCTCGGGACAGAGTCCCTCGCCGGGTCTCCGCAGAAGCGATGCGGGGACATCGCCTCTCCGGACAAAATCAGTCTTGATGTAAGGGGGACGACCGGGTCGTCCTGTTGTTGTCTCTATCGGGTGTGGGAACAGCAATGGTCAGGTTGCTTGTCGGGAAATCTTTCTCAGTCCCCGTGAAGTCGGTTCCCCCAACCGGCCCAGGGGCCTTCGGGAACATCACGGGCTTCGACGAAACGCCATTGGACGCGCTCGCCGCTGCGGAAACCGAGGAAATCACGGACGGCGGGACTGAGGTCGATGCCTGCCGCGTTGTTGCGGTTGCCTCGTGGTTCCTCGTTGCCGAAAACATACTGCCAATGGTCGACCTCGAAGGGGCCGACGTCTTCCCACTGGGCATAGCAGACCTTGCCTTCGCGATGGATCGCGATCCAGCGGCCCTTGCACACCGAGATCCCCTCGCCGCGATAGTCGCGCCAGAACCAGGGAATCACCTCGGAAGCTTCCGGCCGGTGATGACCGCCGCGCATCACGTCATTGTAGGGCAACGCGATGTAGAAAGGATTGAGCTTCGGCACGAAGCCGGCCGGCAGGTAGCCCTTGCGGCGGTCGGGGTCATCGTAACCGCCGAAATTCTCCTGCCAGTTCATGTCCCAGGAACTCATGTGGTTCGGGACCGGGTTGTTCTGGGTGGGCTGCTCGCCGACCCAGAAGACGGTGCCGACCACATTGCTGCGCCAGCCGCGGAATTGACGGAATGCGTCGTCGGACCGCTCGATGACGAGACGCGCCTTGTCGGGCGTTCCGAAGGGATTGCTCAGGCCCGGCAGCGCCTCGCGGCGATTATCGAGCAAGGCCCCGTGAACCTCCTGCAAGCGGTCGCCAAGCAGCGCCGCGGCCGTCGCAACCGGCAGCAGGGCCGGAGCGAGAGCGATGAGGATGACGGAGCGAAGCTTCATGTCGTTTTCTAAAAAAACGCAGTCCGGCGGGTGCCTTCGCCGTGCAGTATGAACATTTAGGAAATCCGAACAAGAAATTTTTAGGTAAATTTTGAACGATTTGAAAGCTTGGTTGTCCTAGCCTTCTTCCGCATCTGAAGGTCCCCGGAAACCCGGCTCAAACGGCCCGGTCGCTCAATCACCAGCGATTCATAAACCCCTGAGCAGGAATGATGAAAGATCAGGAAAGGCCGATCCCAACACCATTCCCCCGCCCTGGCACGAAGCCGGGAACGGGGAAATGATGAGGAACGATCGAACTCATAGACCGATCCAAGAAAGCAGGATCCCCGCGCCCGAACAATTAAATTTTTAGGTTATTTGAACAACCAGAGCCCCAAAAGGTCAAAAGTTCCTAGCTTTCAAAAAAGAACAGGCTTCCCACCCGAAAAGCGTCGTTCCAGCTCCCGCATCGAGAATTCGGTCAGGGTCGGTCGCCCGTCCGGGGCGCAGTAGGGCAAGTCGCAGCGGAAGAGGATCTCCAGCAGGCGCATGGCTTCCTGCGGCCGCGGCGACTCTGCCAGGGTGGCGCGGCGGGCAAGTGCCTTGGCCAGCAGCTCGAAGGCGAGGCGGGCCCCCGGGCTCTGGCCTGCGGCGAGGTCGTCGATGAGCCCGGTCAGGAAACTCCGGGCGTCGGAAAGGTGGAGGAATTCCGGCAGCGAGCCGATTCTCAAAGTGCCGGAGCCGAAGTCCTCGAGTTCGATCCCCGCCCGCGCGAATTCGTCGCGATGCCGAAGCGCCAGTTCGCACTCGCGGGGGCCGGGCTCCAGCAACACCGGCACCAGCAAGGCCTGGCTTTCGACCCCGCGGCCGGCGGCATCGTGCAGCCACCTTTCGTAGAGGATCCGCTCGCGGGCGGCCCGCGGGTCGAGCAGCACCAGCCCGTCCTCGGATTCCAACAGGGCGAAGCGATCGTGCAGGCTGCCCAGATAGCGGAAAGGCACGGCTTTCTCCGCCGGCGGCATCGCCGGAGGAACGGCGGCCGGCATTTCGAGCTGCCGCTGGACCAGCAGGGCGGCCGGCCAGATCCGCGGGGCAGGCATTTCCAGCACCGGGGCAGACCTCGCCGCGGTCCCTACCACCCGCCGGCGGGCCGCCTCGGCGAGGGCCAGACCATCGCGCACCGCGGCGGTCAAAACATCCCGCAGTTCGTGCGGCCGGTGCAGGCGAATCTCGCGCTTGGCGGGGTGGACATTGACATCGACCAGCGACGGCTCGAGGTCGATCCACAGCCAGGCGCACGGATGAAGCCCGTCCGACAAGGCCCCGCGGAAGCCCTCGGCAAGCCCGCGCGAGATCGCGGCATCCTCCACCGGCCGGCCGTTGAGGAAGACGCACTGGTGGCGGCGGCCGCGGCGGGCGTGGGTGGCGGGCAGGATGAAGCCTTCGACGGAAATGCCATTGCCGTGGGTCAGCGGCAGCACCACCAGCTCGCCGCCGAGCTCGGTGCCGGTCATCCAGCGCACCCGGTCGTGGCGCGACATCCCGCCGGGCAGGTCGAACACCTCGCGCTCGTCTTTTCGAAAGCGGAAGCGCACCGACGAGGCGGCCAGGGCATGAAGGCGGAGCTGGTGCTCGATGTGCGCCGCTTCGGTCGTCTCGGCGCGCAGGAACTTCCGCCGCGCGGGGACATTGTAGAAAAGATCCTTCACCTCGACCGTCGTCCCCGGCGCGCAACCGGCTTCGCGGACATCCCGGATCACCCCGCCTTCAACCGCGATCTCGGTGCCGGCCATCTGATCCGGCTCGCGGGTGATCAGGCGGAAGCGCGAGACGCTGGCGATGCTCGGCACCGCTTCGCCGCGGAAGCCGAGCGTGCGGATGGTCGCGAGCCCGGCGGAGTCGGAAAGCTTGCTGGTGGCGTGGCGCTCCAGGCTGAGCAAGGCGTCGTCGCGCGACATCCCCGATCCGTCATCGATCACCCGCAGCAGCGCCGCCCCGCCGCGGCGGATCTCGACGAGGATCTCTCCCGCCCCGGCATCCAGGCTGTTCTCGACCAACTCCTTGACCGCGCTAGCCGGCCGCTCGACCACCTCCCCCGCCGCCACCTGGCTGGCGAGGATCTCAGGGAGGATGCGGATGCGCGGCACGAGGCGAAGGTGAAGTTCCAAGTGGAAAGTTCCAAGTGCCAAGAAAGACAGGACCCGGGCCTCTTGGTGGATGACGACCGGTTACGGATCGGTTTGGCTGCGGGCCATGCCGGAAAACGAGCCCATCGACGATCCCCTGGTCGCGGCGGCGGTGGAGCCCTTGCCACCTGCCACGCGCGATGCCGCCGCCGGGGCGCTGCGCGAGTGGCTTGGCCCGTGGGTGGCGGCGGAGGACGCCCTCGCCGCCCGGAAGGAGGCCGCGGAGGAACTCGCCCGGACCGCCGCCGGATTCGAGAGCCGTCGCAAGTGGCGGCACCGCCTCGCCCTTGCGATCCCGCTGGTGGCGCTGGCGGTGGCCTTCGCTCCCCCTTCCTGGCAGGAGCTCAAGCTGATGCTGGCCGCGAAGCATCTCAAGCTGCCGTTCGAGCCCTTGGCCGACGAAGAAGCCAACCGCATTCTCTGCGAGCAGGTGGCGCGGCGGGTTTCGCCGGAAAATCGGGCGAAGCTTTTCCAAGGTTCCGCGGACGAAAGCGCCTGGGTGCGGTGGCGGCGTCTTCAGGGCGATCTGCCGGAGACCACCGGGGATCTTTGGATGAAGGGATTGCACACCGCGGAATCCGCCGCGCTCCCGGAAATCGGCGGACTCAAGGACAGCGGGGCACGCGCCGAAGTGGCACTGGATCTCCTGCGACAGGCCGCGACCGCGCCCCGCCTTGAAAACCGGCTGCGGCAGTATCGCGACGAGCGGCTGAAATGGCTGCCACCCGCGCGGCAATGGGCGGATCGGATCGCCGCCAGCCGCTACGACGAGGTCTGGCTGGCGCGGGACACCCTGCGCGAGGAATTCGCCGCGTGGACTTTGATCCGGGACGGGGTGGCCGAGGCGGCGGGGAACGGCGGCCGCGCCCGGGCGGCCGAACTGACCAGGCTCTGGCTCGCGGTGCGGAGAACCGGGATCGAGAATCTGAACAGCCGGGAAGAGCTGGATCGCCACTGCCAGATGGCCTTTACGTTCAAGCCTGCCCTGTTAGAGCCGCTGCCTCGCATGGACCTCTTCCGAGAAAGGAGCGCGGTCAACGGGTCGATGTCTTTGGTTTATCTAGTGCCCCACGGGATCCGGCAGAGTTCATCCTGGAGGAATCGCGAAGCTCCGAGCCGCTTCTCCCGGGAAACGTCGATCAACTGGCAAGACCCGCGTTCCACCACAGCCAGGGATTACCGGCCGGGAAGGCACGCGGAATGGCTGATGCATGAGCGGCTCTCCCTGCACTTCGCGCTCGCACTGGGGGGCGGCGGGATTTCTGCTGATGATCCTGCCCCAGGTGCTGGACCGGAAGAGCGCAAACCTGCCCGCGCGGCTGCTCCCGCTGATCCGCCCGGTGGACCACCTCATCCACATCGTGGTGTCGATCAGCCTGCCGTGGGCGCTCTATGGCATCGCCACCCGCTGGCACGAGATCGGCCTGCGCGACAAGCGCACCTTCCACTGGATGGGCGAGCTGGAGTCGATTCCCCTGCTCCAAGCCGCCGTGCTCCTGATGATTCCGCTCGGTGCCCGGATTCTGGCCGAAGGCACGCTGCGACGACGCTTGAAAGCACTCGGCATTCCGGCGGGTGGCATCCAGCTCGGCTGGTTCCCGCTGCTGATCGTCGCTGCTTCCATCTGCCTGATGGTCTCAGGCACGGAACTGAGGCACTCCCCGAGTGGCACTCCCCTGATCGGCGCGGCGGTCGGTGGCGCCCTGGCCGTCGGCTTCTTTTGGCTGGGGGCGCAGGGATTCCGCGAGTGGATCCGGCCGGCCGGGGATTTGACGGGGGCGATCATCACCCAAGCCGCCGCCCTGCCGGTGGCGGTGGCCCTGCTGCTTGGGACTCTTGCGCTGCCTTGCATGAAGTTCGCCGAAAGACAGCTTGTTGCGCGGGACTCCTTCGAACGGGGCCCAGCCGGCCACGACGGTCACCTCACCTCGGCGGAGCAGGAGTTTGTCGCTCACACCCGCGATCAGCAGGTGAAAACCATCGGCGCGGCGGAAGCACAGCTGAACAGGAAGCTCGATTGAGGCGACCGCCCTACGAACGCCCCCGATTTCCCGTCTTGGGTCTTGCGTCTTGGAGTCTTGCGTCTTGTCTTTCTCCCAGATGATCACGGTCACCGAAAAAGCCGCGGGCGAGCTGAAGGCACTGCTGGAACGCAAGGGCGCCGGACCGGAACTCGGGCTGCGGCTCGCGGTCCGCAAGGGCGGCTGCGCGGGCTGGCAGTATGTGATGGAAGTCGCCGCGGCGGAGGAAGGCGACTCGGTGGTCGAAATTCCGGGTGGCCGGGTGATCGTCGCCGCCGACAGCAGCGGCAAGCTGGCCGGCTGCCGGCTGGACTACACCGACGATCTCTCCGACGCCGGCTTCCGCATCGACAACCCGAACGCAGCCCGCTCCTGCGGCTGCGGTACCTCATTCGAAACCGCCACCGAACCCACGCCGGAGCCCGAAGACTGCGGCAAAAACTGATGCGCCGCGACAAGGAGCCCCCGCCGAAGAAGCGCTCGCCCGCCTACTACTGGTGGGCCTTGGCGAACGTGCTGGCGCTGTGCCTGGCGGTGGTGAGCTGGCTGATGTGCCTGCACGTTTTCAAGCACCCGGAAATTCCCCGGAACTACGAGATCCTTCGTAAATTAGGCCGCATCGTGCCGCCGGAGCCGCTCGCCGAAATGCAGGCCCCGCCCGGGGAATCCGCCGATCCCCGCGCGTTCTACGGCCGCTATGCCGGCCTTTCGGAAGACGACCTCCAAAAGCTCAACGCGGCCTTGATGCGGAACTACCTGCTCAACCTCAAGGAGCCCAAGCTGATCCAATACGCCGAAGGCAACTACAAGGTCCAGCAGGTCCGCCGGCTGGGGCCCGACGACGTCTTCCAGCCCGGCTTCGCGGTGAAAGCCCAGGCGATGATCGCGCCCGACGAATTCAGCGAGCCCGCGCCGTGGCCGGTGTTCATCGAATACCTCTTCCCCACCGCTGACGACGTCGCCGCCAGTTGGATCGCGCCCGGCGACCTGCTTGCGGTGTCGAAATTCCCGAACTGCGCGATGTTGATCCACGTCGCGAAGCTCGAAGGCGGCGACACCCCGGTGGTCTGCCTGACCGTCGCCCCGATCGCCTTCGGCAACTTCCAGGCGGGGAAGGACCGCCACTTCGCGCTGCAAGCGCCCACCGCCCTCAATCCCGCAGGGCCGCTGCCGGTGTTTCCGATCGAGCCGGAAGGTTAGCGGCGACTACTTCTTCCGCTTCTTCAGCAGCGACGAACCGGTCATCTCCTTCGGCTTCGGCACGCCGAGCAGGTCGAGCAGGGTCGGCGCGACATCGGCCAGGATGCCGTCCTTCACCTCGAACTTGTCAGCATCCGCCGCGACGTAAACCAGGTGCACCAGGTTCGTCGTGTGCGCGGTGTTCGGCGAGCCGTCGGCGTTGATCATGAACTCGCAGTTGCCGTGGTCCGCGGTGACCAGCAGCTTGCCGCCGAGCCGCAGCGTCTCCTCGACCACCGCCTTCACGTCGGCGTCGATGGTTTCGCAGGCCTTGATCGCGGCTTCGACCACGCCGGTGTGGCCGACCATGTCGGGGTTGGCGAAGTTGAGGATGACGAGGTCGTAGTTCTTGAGCTGCTCGACCACCGTCTGCGTGACCTCCGCCGCGCTCATCTGCGGCTTGAGATCGTAGGTCGCGACGTCTTTGGGCGACTGGATGATGTAGCGGTCCTCGCCCTTGTAGGCCTTCTCGACGCCGCCGTTGAAGAAATACGTGACGTGCGGGTATTTCTCCGTCTCGGCGATCCGCATCTGGTTCTTGCCGGCCTTGGACACGGTTTCGCCGAGCACCATCTTCCGCTTGTCGGGCCCGAAGATGACGTCGCACTTATAATTCGCGTCGTATTGGGTCAGCGTCACGTAGTGGACTTTCGGCCTGCGACCGGCCTTGAAATGCTTGAAGGGGCCCTCCGTCAGGAAGGCCTCCGAAAGCTGGCGCACCCGGTCGGCGCGGAAGTTGAAAAACAGGACGACATCGCCGTCGCGCACCAGCTTCTTGCCCGGCGTCTCGAACACCATCGGCAGCAGGAACTCGTCGGTCTTGCTGTCCTCGTAGGCCTCGGCCATCGCCTCGGAAGGCAGCACGCTCTTCGGCTCGCCGGTGCCGTGGACGATCGCGTCCCAAGCGAGCTTGGTGCGCTCCCAGCGCTTGTCGCGGTCCATCGCGTAGTAGCGGCCGGTGATCGTCGCGATCCGCGCGCCGGACTTCGCGATCTCGTCCTCGACCTTCGAGATGAAGCCCGCACCACCGGTCGGCGAGGTGTCGCGGCCGTCGGTGATGGCGTGGACCATGATGTCATCGACCCCCGCCGCCTTGGCCATCGCGACCATCGCGCAGAGGTGGTCCTGGTGCGAATGCACGCCGCCGTCGGACAGCAGGCCGAGGAAATGGAGTCGCTTCCCTTTCGCCGCTGCCATCGCCTTCTTGAAAACCTTGTTCTTGGCCAGACTGCCGTCCTCGATCGCCTTGTTGATGCGCGTCAGGTCCTGATAGACCACGCGGCCCGCGCCGAGATTGAGGTGGCCGACCTCGGAATTGCCCATCTGGCCGGCGGGCAGGCCGACATCGAGACCGGAGGCGCTGAGAAAGCCCTTCGGATACTGCTCCAGCATGACGTCGTGGAACGGGGTCTTGGCGAGCAAGGTCGCATTACCGTCCTTCTTCGCCGTCTTCTTCCCCCCGGGGTTCACACCCCAGCCGTCGCGAATGATAAGCACCACCGGTTTCTTGGCCATGACGGGCCGCGTTTAACGGCCTGAGGTGCCACCGTCCAGCGGCGATTCCGCGTCATTTCGGCCACATGAAGAAAAGGTAGCCGCCGTAACAGGCGACCAGCACCAAGCCTTCGGGCCGGCTGAGCCGCTTGCCGGTGAAAAGCATTGGCAACAGGATCACCGTGACGCCGACCATCATCCACAAATCCAGTGGCTTGAGCGCCGTGGTGCGCACCGGATGGATCGCCGCGCTGCCACCCAGCACAAAGAGGATATTGAAGAGGTTCGAGCCCAGCACGTTGCCCAGCGCAATGTCGGACTGCTTGCGGAAGGCCGCCACCACCGAAGTCGCGAGCTCGGGCATCGAGGTCCCCGCGGCGATGATGGTCAGACCGATGATCGCCTCGGAAACACCGAGCGATTTCGCAATGATCACCGAGTTATCCACCAGGATCCGCGAACCCAGAACCAGCACACCCAGGCCGGCGAGGATCTTCACGACGTCGGTAAGCACGCTGCCCCGCTTCTGGATCTCGGGAATATCGATATGCGCCTCGTGGCCCAGTTTCTCGTCCTTCTTTGCCATCCGGACCGCCCAGACGGTATAGGCCACCGTCGCCAGCATCAGGATAATTCCCTCCACCCGCGAGACCGAGCCATCGAGGAAAGTCAGCGGCACCAGCAAGGTCACGACGACCAGCAGCGGCGCGTCCCAGCGCAAGACCTGAAGATGGGTGGCAATCGGAAACACGAGGGCCGACAGGCCGAGGATGATCGCGATGTTGAAGATGTTCGAGCCGACCACGTTACCGATCGCGATGTCGGATTGGCCAAGCATCGCGGCTTTGACCGAGACGATCAGCTCCGGCATCGACGTTCCGAAGGCGACCACCGTCAAACCGACCACCAGCGGGGTCAGGCCGAGCTTCAGGGCGAGCGACGCGCCCCCGCGGACAAGGAGTTCAGCACCGCCAAAAAGGATCAGGCAGGCGAGGAGGATCAGAAGGCTGGGAACAAGCATCGGCGGGAGAAAAGAGCGGCCGGGCAAGTATGACGAGGGGGAAATTTCGAAGATTTTCCAATTCCCTCCCTTCTCCCTCCCGGAACCTTTTCGCTGGCCAGCGGGTCCGCGTCGTGCTTCCAAAGCGGCGCGGACAATCTGTTTCGCGACGATGAACAGTCCCTCCGCCGGCCCCACTGGCCGCCAACCACGCATCGCTGCGGCGACCCTCGCGGCCCTCGGGATCGTCTTCGGCGACATCGGCACCAGCCCGCTCTACGCGTTCCGCGAGTGCTTTTCCCCTCATTCAGGGTCGCCCCCTCCCCTCACGGCCTCCAACCTCGTCGGAGCCGCCTCGCTGATCATCTGGGCGCTGATCTTCGTGGTCTCGATCAAATACGTCCTGATCATCCTGAAACTCGACAACCGGGGTGAAGGCGGGATTCTCGCCCTGTCCGCGCTGATCCGTTCCGCCTCACGGCGTCTCGGCGGCAAGGATCCGAGGTTCATCCTGCTCCTCGGGCTGGCCGGTGCCGCGCTGATTTATGCCGACGGCATGATCACGCCGACCATCTCCGTGCTCAGCGCCGTGGAAGGCCTCGCGGTCAGCACCCCGGCTCTCGGGAAATACGTCGTCCCCCTGGCGCTGGTGGTGCTCACCGGCTTGTTCGCGATCCAGCGCCACGGCACCGGCAAGGTCGGCATTCTGTTCGGACCCATCGTCTTGATCTGGTTCATCACCCTCGGTGCCCTCGGCCTGCGCGGGATCCTCGCCCATCCGGAAATTCTCGGCGCGGTCAGCCCGATGGCCGGGATCAATTTCCTGATCCGCGAGTGGACCCACGCCTTCCCGCTGCTTGCCGCCGTCTTCCTCGCCGTCACCGGCGGCGAGGCGCTCTACACCGACCTCGGCCACTTCGGCACCCGGCCGATCCGCTGCGGTTGGTTCGCGGTCGTCTTCCCCGGCTTGGTGCTGAACTACCTCGGCCAGGCCGCGCTGCTGAGCCACGATCCCTCCGCCCTCCGCGCCCCCTTCTTCCTGCTGGCCCCGGCATCGATGCTCCTGCCGCTCACCGTCCTCGCCACCGCCGCCGCCGCCATCGCCAGCCAAGCCCTGATCTCCGGCGCCTTCTCGCTCACCACCCAGGCGGTCCAGCTCGGCTGCCTGCCGCGAATCCGCATCCGCTACACTTCGGAACACTCGATCGGTCAGGTCTACGTCCCCGCCGTCAACCGCTTCCTCTTTGTCTCCTGCATCATCCTCGTGCTCTCGTTCAAAAGCTCGGCCGCCTTGGCCAGCGCCTACGGGATCGCGATCGTGCTGACGATGACCATCACCTCCTTCCTCTTCTACTCGGCCTCCCGCACCACCTGGGGCTGGTCGAAGCTCAAGGCCGGCACCTTGATGACCCTCTTCCTCGCCATCGAGCTGCCATTCCTCGCCGCCAACTCCCTCAAAATCGTCCACGGCGGCTGGCTGCCCCTCACCGTCGCCGGCACCTCCATGCTGCTGATGATGACCTGGGTCTGGGGCCGCGCTCGTCTCTATGCCCGGCTTTCCCACGAGTCCCTGCCGATCGAAGCGCTGCTGAGCGACATCGAGCGCGGTAGCATCCACCGGGTCTCCGGCACCGCCGTTTACATGAGCGGCCGTGGCGACACCGTGCCGACCGCCCTGCTGCACAATCTCAAGCACAACCAGGTGCTCCACGAAAAGGTCGTGCTGCTCCACGTCCACACCCTCGATCAGCCGTATGCCGACGCCACCGACTGGGCCGCGCACACCGACCTCGGCGGCGGCCTGCACCGGGTCAGCCTGAATTTCGGATTCGCCGAAACGCCCGACGTTCCCGAAGCCCTCAAAACCCGCCTGCCGGAAGCCGTCCGCTTCAACCCCGGCAAGGCGACCTACATCCTCGGCCGCGAAACCTACGGCGTCGGCAAAAACGCCAGCGCCCTCGACCGCATCCGCCTGGTCGTCTTCGCCGCCATGGCCCGCAATGCCTCCCCCGCCACCGCCTACTTCCGCCTCCCTCCCGGCCGCGTCGTCGAGCTCGGTGCCCAGATCACGCTCTGACCCCCGGGGGCGCGCGTCACCGGCACGCCCCCCCCCCCCCCCCGCCCCCCGGGCCCCCCCCCCCCCCCAGCGCCCCCACACCCC
>Ga0247843_1001159_pt1 | contig 56170 bp, 50 predicted proteins | sample LaCruzMarch2017__FD_192420 | JGI IMG/M metagenome (GOLD analysis project Ga0247843, IMG submission 192420) | Freshwater microbial communities from meromictic Lake La Cruz, Castile-La Mancha, Spain - LaCruzMarch2017_8m | ecosystem: Environmental > Aquatic > Freshwater > Lake | place: Spain...
CAAAAAGGTGGGGTCGGCAAAACCACCACCACAGTCAACCTAGCAGCAGCCCTTTCCATGGGTGGACTCAAGGTTGTCGTAATCGATCTTGATCCACAAGGAAACGCATCCACCGCTTTAGGTGTTGAACATCTTGATAATGCAGGAATTTATGAGGTGTTGATGGGTGAATCAACAATGACGCAGGTAATTCAAAAGGTTGCAGGGTTTCCATCACTTGAATGTGTTTCATCAAATACATCTCTTGCACAAGCTGAAATTGAATTAGTTCCCATGGTCGCGCGCGAAATGCGATTGAAGGAAGCCATTGAAGAGTTAGTCGCAGATCGCGCAGCTATTGGTGAATCAATTGATTACATCTTTATTGATTGCCCACCATCACTAGGGCTTTTAACAATCAACGCATTTACATCGGCAAAGGAAGTTTTAATTCCAATTCAGTGCGAGTACTACTCACTTGAAGGTTTATCACAACTTTTAAAAACATTTGAGTTAGTAAAGAAGCGTTTAAATCCAACCTTGAAACTATCAACACTTGTATTAACAATGTTTAACAATACAAACCTTGCAAATGATGTTGCTAATGAAATTAGAAAACATTATCCAAATGAGTTAATTGATATTCCTATCCCCCGCACCGTTCGAGTTTCCGAAGCACCAGGATTTAAACAAACTGTTATGACTTACGATCCCTTATCCCCTGGTGCGATCGCTTATATGTCAGTAGCCCGAGAATTAGCAGAACGTGGAAAGCCATTTGATTCCAATGTTGTTTCAATTAATTACAAACGTGAAGGTGAGATCGCTTAATGGCACGTCGTGGTGGATTAGGTACCGGCCTTGATGCATTGATTCCAACATCATTAACCGTTGGTGACAAAGAGGTTGGTCAACAAAACCTTGTTGACATCAAAGATATTTCTCCTAACCCACGTCAACCACGTACTCATTTTGATCAAACAGCACTCGATGAATTAATCGCATCCATTAAAGAGATCGGCATCTTGCAACCACCAGTTGTGCGCCAAACAAAACCTGGTAAATATGAGTTAATCATGGGTGAGCGCCGCTTCCGTGCCGCAAAAGCTGCGGGTTTAACAAGCATTCCTGTCATTATTCGCCAGACCGCCGATAATGAATTACTTCGCGAAGCGCTCATTGAAAATATTCACCGCAGTCAATTAAATGCCATTGAAGAAGCGGCGGCATACTCGCAACTACTAACTGATTTCAACTGCACTCATGATGAGCTAGCCGTGAAGTTAGGACGTTCACGTCCATTAATTTCCAACACCATCCGTTTAATGAACCTTCCACCATCTGTTCAACAAAAGGTTGCATCTGGTGTTTTATCTGCCGGTCACGCCCGCGCACTATTGGGCTTAAGTGATGCGGTATCAATTGAAAAGTTAGCCACGCGAATTGTTTCGGAAGGTTTATCTGTTCGCGCAACTGAAGAGATCATCTCTTCCGGTGCACCAAAAGGACAATCAACCAAGAAGCCAAAGGGTGCAAAATCTGCCAGCCCTGAACTTCAGGAGATCGCAGACACAATTGGTGATGCGCTAAATACCCGCGTAACAATTCAAGGCAGCGCGAAAAAAGGAACAATTGTTATTGAGTTTGCTGGCGCGCAAGATTTACAACGAATTACAAAGGCGATTTCAAACTAACCTTTTAATTCAAAACCTTTACGGCTTGCCATCTCTTGCTTAATAACTCCACCGAGCGCCTTCACACCTTCGCGAATTCGTTCTGGTGTGGGGTAGCAATAAGACAAACGCAACGACCATGAACCAAAACCATCTGCATAAAACGCAGTTCCTGGGACATAGGCAACCTTCGCAACAATCGCCTTTGGCATCAACGCGGTTGTATCGATTTCAGGTGGCAAGGTAACCCACACATAAAAACCACCACCTGGCTTTGTCCATTGAGCTGTCGCTGGAAAATGCTCATCCAATGACTCCAACATCGCATCACGGCGCACCTTATATAGCTCGCAAAATGAAGCGATCTGATCGCGCCATGGCTGATCAGCTAAGTAGTTAGAGATTGTTAATTGAGTGAAGTTAGATGGACACAAAATCGAGGATTCGCTGGCGATAACCAGTTTTTCCTTCAGTGATGGCGGAACTAAAGCCCAACCCACGCGTAATCCAGGTGCGATTGTCTTAGAAAATGATCCTAAATAGATCACATTCTCTGAATCCTCCGCACGCATCGCATTAGGAGATGGCTTATCAAAACCCAACAAACCATATGGATTATCTTCAACAACAAAGATGCCAGCTTCGCGACAGATATTTAAAATCTCTGTACGGCGAGCTGCTGGCAATAAAACACCACTTGGGTTTTGGTAATTAGGAATCGTGTACAAAAACTTAATCTTGCGACCTGCTACAAGCACAGTTTTAATCGCCTCTTGTAATGCAGATGGAACTAAACCATTCTCATCTGTTTCAACATGCACAACAGATGCTTCATATTGATGGAAAGTTCCTAACGCACCAACATAGGAAGGTGCTTCACACAAAACAACATCCTGTGGATCTAAAAAGATGCGTGAAATAAGGTCCAGCGCTTGTTGAGAACCAGTTGTAACTAAAACATCATCAGGGTTTGCGCGAATTCCTTCAAGCGCCATTACTTCGCAGATTTGTTCGCGAAGTTTGGGATGGCCCTGACCATTTCCATACTGCAACGCCTCTTGACCATTTTCACGGATTAAATTATTTACAACATCAGCCATCATTCCCATTGGAAGCGCTGAAAGATTTGGCATTCCACCTGCAAGTGAAACGATCTCTGGACGCGATGCCACCGCAAAAAGCGAGCGAATCTCACTTGGTTTCATATGCGCGGCTCGAGAGGCAAATCTTTCTTCAAGATTTTGTGGAGCACCTGTCGAGAAGCGTTGCGTGATATCAGACATGGCGTAAGTCTCCCATACCCAAGGGATTGCTTGAGCGTTATTTAGCGGCGAATACCGGCTTTACGTAGATCTGAAATTCGCAAAGTTCCTGTTTTTGCATCATCTTCAGCAGCTAAATACAGCCGTTGGATTGCAATTACTAAGGCTTCAGCGATGACATCACGAAAATCTGGTCTAGAAATTCGTGAAATATCGCCGGGGTTACTGGTGTACCCCAAATCAATCCGAACAGTTGGCGCCGTTGTTAATCGCAGTAAATCCCATGTTTTTGCATGGGTGCGGCAGTTTGCTAAATCTGTGCGTGCACAAATTTCTCGTTGCACCAACGATGCAAATCTTTCACCAACAATTGAGTGAACACCATGTGCATCGCTGCCATAAAAATAAGTTGCAGCACCATGTGCCTTATCGTTGATATGGGTATCAAGGTTTAACGAGATCATTAAGTCGGCGCCACTTTTATTACTAAATGCGATGCGCTCTTGTCCTGAAGGATTGTTTGTCGCACCGCGTGTGAGAAATACCGATGCACCTAGTGCAAGAAGGCGACCCTCAGTACGAACCGCAACATCGTAAACAAGTTGGTCATCACCATCAGGGTTTAAAACAATTACCTTATTTGCCAAAGCAGGTCCGCGACTTTGTTGAGTGGCGGTTTGACGCATTGCAGAGGGTGCTCCCCCAGAAACTATCTTGGTCAATCGAATTAACGCGATCATTGTTGCCGGTCCACACTTTCCATCAACTGTGGCACCCACTGATTTTTGAAAATCTTTCACCGCAGCTTCAGTACGCGCACCATAAATTCCATCCACGCGACCGCAATCAAAACCCATCTCAGTTAAACGTGCTTGTAAGGCTGCAACATCATCACCACGCATAAGCGGTGACTCTTGTAGATACAAAGAACGATCTCCGAGCTTCCAACGCGCTTCTTCAAGTGCGCGTGCGGTGACCGCATCAACAAAACCCGTGACATCAAGGCCACGGGCTTGTTGAAATGAGCGGATCTCCGACTCGGTTAAATCTGACATGAATTTATGCGAGGAAGCTTTCTAGATCCTTTAGCAGCGCTGGCTTTGGCTTTGCACCAACGATTTGCGTTACAACTTCACCGTTAACAAATACATACATAGATGGAATTGATGTAATTCCATACTTAATCGCGATCGCTGACTCTTCATCTGTGTTGAGCTTAACGATCTTGAGCTTTGAGCCGTACTCATTTGAAATCTCTTCAAGGATTGGGCCAACTGCGCGGCATGGACCACACCATTCAGCCCAAAAATCAACCAAAACAGGGGTGCTGCTCTCTAGAACCTCTGCATCAAAGGTTGCTGTTGTTACCTTACTTGTTGCCATCGTGGTGCTCCTCTTTATTGTGTGGTTGTTAATACCTTAGTGGGACAAAAACTTTTCAGCATCTAGTGCGGCGGCACATCCAGAACCAGCGGCGGTGATTGCTTGACGGTAGGTGTGGTCAACTAGATCACCACATGCAAAGACACCCTTTTGATTTGTGCGGGTAGATCGACCCTCGCACACCACATAACCCTCATTATCAAGATCGATTTGTCCGATAATTAATTCGCTACGTGGAATATGTCCGATAGCAACAAACAAACCGGTAAATGCGCGCTCAGATTCAGAGCCATCAACTGTGTTGCGAAGCTTAAGCGCTTCAACCTTATCGGCACCGAGCACATCAATAACTTCTGTGTTCCACAAAAACTCAATCTTTGGATTTGCCTTAGCGCGCTCAGCCATAATCTTTGAGGCACGCAATGAATCGCGACGGTGAATCAAAACTACCTTGTCCGCAAAACGTGTTAAGAATGTAGCCTCTTCAACCGCGCTATCTCCTCCACCGACAACTGCAATTGTTTGACCACGGAAGAAGAAACCATCACATGTGGCACACCATGAAACACCATGGCCGGATAAACGCTTTTCATTCACCAATCCAATTTCACGATAAGCGCTACCTGTCGCAAGAATTACCGACTTGGCTTTAACGGTGTTTCCAGAACCATCTTTCAATACCTTTATATCGCCAGTGAGATCCATTTCGACAATGTCATCTGTAATTAGTTCTGCACCAAAACGCTTTGCCTGTTTGCGCATGTTGTCCATTAGATCTGGACCCATAACTCCATCGGTGAAACCTGGAAAATTTTCAACCTCAGTTGTATTCATCAACGCACCACCGGCGGTAACAGAACCCTCATAAATAATTGGATCTAACTGTGCGCGCGCAGCGTAGATCGCAGCGGTGTATCCAGCTGGACCCGATCCAACAATTACGACATTTCTTACATCACTCATGTGTGCTCCCTAGAACCCGAAATCTAATGGTTTTCCTCTGTTTTTGTTGAACGGCGCGAGATCGAACTACCCAAATGGCGAATCATCGATATCTCCTCCACCTTGAGCGCCTTGGCCGCGAAGATATAGCCAAAGAATGCGATGACCATCACAAGCAACAACTCACCCGCACGCGCTGCAGGTGAAAGTTGAGCACCAAACCATTCGACATACTCCACCATTGCAAATAGCGGAAGCATTACAAGTAAGGCTGCAGTAAGTAAACGCATATGTTGGGTTAGAAATTCCCGAATCGCCAACTTTCCAGTGTGCTTCTTGAGCAAACCGAGGGTGACCAATAAACCAACAAGATAGCTAAATGAAAATGCAGCACCTAGACCAACCGTCACCCACTGATTTTTCAAGAAATACAAGAAGAAGTAAGAAAGAGCAACGGAAATAATATTTATAATCAAGATCGAAATAACCTGAGTCCGCGTATCTTCAAAAGCGTTAAAACCACGAATCAATATTAAATTAATTGAAAAAGCTACCAAACCGAAGCTAAGCGCAGATAAAACATAACCAATATATCGAGAATCATCAGTTGGGATACCAATAAAGATAACTTCGGTAATTAATGAACCAAAGAGCAGGAATGCAACTGCGCTCGGCACTGTGATGACTCCAACTAAACGGATCGCACGAATTAGTTGTGCCTTTACCTCCTCACGCTTTCCATCTACAGCTAACTTAGAAATATGGGGCAGGATCGCAGTAATGATAGAAATCGTGACAATTGAATACGGCAAGAGCATTACAAAGTATGCATATGTGTAAGGCGTGTAACCCACACCAGTTGTAACTCCCTCTTGTGCGCTTCTAACCGCCGCAGAGGTTGCGACATTGACGGTCACCAGATACCCCAGTTGTGAAATCAAAACATAGACCAAGGTCCAACCAGCCAAATTAAATGATTTTCCTAAACCCTCAAGACCAAGTCGTGGCTTGATTGTTATTCCTAACCGCTTAATAACGGGGACCAAAACCAAGGCTTGAACAACGACACTAAATGTTGTTCCCCATCCAAGGATCTGAACTTGGGCAGAGGTGATATTTGAAATCTTTATCCCTGGTGAAAAGAGTAAAAACCCGCCAAATAGCACGATACCAACGAGGTTATTAGCGATAGGCGCCCACATAAGTGGGCCAAATGAACCCCGGGCGTTAGCGACCTGACCAAGCATCGTAAACAAACCTAAGAAGAAGATTTGCGGCAGGCAGTAACGAGTAAAGGCAATTGCAATCTCTTGCTCTTTCTCAAAACCAACGGTGAAAAATTCTGGTGCATATAAACGAACTAAAGCTGGAGCAAAGATCATTCCTACTGTGACCAAGACAAGAAGAATCAGTGAGATTGTTGTAATCAACCGTGAGGCAAAACCATCTCCGCCATCTTCATGATCAAAAGATCGAACCAATTGCGGAATAAAGATTGCGGTAAGTGCGCCGCCTACAAGTAAGTTGTACAAAATGTTGGGCATTGTGTTTGCGACGTTATAAGTATCTGCAAGTAAAGCTGTACCTAAAACTGCAACAATTAAGATTCCGCGGATAAAACCCGTAATGCGCGAGATGATCGTGCCAAGCGCCATGATTCCGGAGGCACGAAAGAGATCATTAGATTTCATTTACCCCTCCTTCGAACGCGACGAACACTTTGAGCAACTCCAGCCAGCAGCACTAGTATGGCCGCCCCTGTTGTAAACCAGGTTACCTTTGGATCAATTACAGTTGAATTCAAGGTGAGCATCGCTGGTGGAACAACCTCATCACCTTCATTATCTGTGATTGTTGCCGATACAACGGTTTGGCCCGGAGCAACCACATCCACCGCCATCTCCAACTGCCTCTTGGATCCGGCAGGGATAAGGATGTTTTTGAAACTATCAACCTTTACGCGCGTGCTAACAGGAACCATAGAAACATCTACAGTTACATCGACATCAAACTCATTGATAACAGTTACAGGCAGCTCAACTGAAGATGTAGTTATTTGATACTTACCACTGTTTATTCGAAGCTTATTTACAAGATCCTTAACAGTATTTGATGCGCTGTAAGAAAAATACTTTCTCGAATCCTTGTTTAATGATGGTGAAAGAAGTTGAGCCAATCGAGCTCGCATCATGACTAATTCAGAGGAGTCCACGACCTGTGAGAGCTTGGTTAAAGCCTTGCGACTTTCGGTGTAGTTCCTTCTTAAATCATTGTTTAAGCCAGAATTACCAATGCTCCAACCCCCATCTGGTTCACTTCTAACTTCTCGCCCAAGAGCCAACTGCAGACGCTCTTTTCCAAATGAGTAATAAGAGCGGAGTTCACTGGGTGCTAACCGCTTGGCAAGTTGAACATCAGGATTTCCATATGCCAGCGCAATAACATCATTGTCGGCAGAGACTTTTTTTAATTGAACCAACCAGTCAAATGCAATATCAACCCCAGAAGGTTCAGCACCACTAGCCAAGGTGTAGGTACTAGTCATTACAAGTACCTCATCAATAAAAGCTGGATCAATTACCCAAGTTCTATTCTTTTCGATTGGCCGAAAGACAAGCTGACCATACTGTCCCGATGGTGTTAGCTTCTCAACTAAATCATCATTGCGAAACTCACCTGTAAAGGTTTGATGCATCGGTGCTGTAATTCTAATAACAGGGCTTGCCGCTGATACTTGCGGCACCAGCAAGAAGATAAGTGTGCATAGGAAAAGCGAAAGTAACTTTCTCATTGAGTTAACTCCGCACTGCGCGCGATTAACTTTTTCTCATCGGGATAAGCAAGTCGATCAACAATCTCTTCCAATGGAAACCATGAAACCTCATCGACTTCACTTTCTTGCGCAGCTAAAACCCCGCCCACTTCAGTAAACATAAAGTGATGCACAGTTTTATGAATTCTTTTTCCGCCGGCCATAAACCAAAAATCAATAACCCCTAGAGATTTTGTAATGCTAGATGTAATTCCAGTTTCTTCTGCAACTTCTCGGACCGCAGCTTGTTCAGGGGTTTCGCCCTCTTCAATATGCCCCTTTGGCAAGGACCACAAAACACGTTTTCCAGTTGCATCCTTATGGTCGTATCGACCGATCAACAATCCCTTTGTCCCTGTTGAATCAATGACTAAACCGCCAGCACTAACCTCATCAACACGCTTTGCATACGGGCGCTTTGGTTGAGGGCTTTTGTTGGAAGCCGTTTGAGTCTGTGGTTGTGGGCCGCGGTTACCGGAACGCTTGCGCTTCCGCTTCTTCTTCGTGCCTTCGCTGCCCGCACCAGGTGCCGGGATCATGGAGCAAGGATAGTGCTTTAACCTTACTTATTGTGAGATCAAACCCAGCCACCGAGTTAGCTATCCGTTCATTAATTGAACGGGCTCCTCTAGCCAGCTCCCTAGCCCAAGCCTTCAAGGTCAAGGGCTTTACCCTGGCATTGGTTGGTGGACCTGTGCGCGATGCGATCATTGGTCGATTGGGAAATGATTTAGATTTCACAACAAATGCGCACCCATTAGAAACAAAAAAGATTTTGCAATCATGGGCAGAAAATGTTTGGGAGACGGGAATCGCCTTTGGAACAGTTGCAGGAAAACGTGGTGATACAACTGTAGAAGTTACAACATACCGAACTGAAAATTACGATCCAGATTCCCGTAAACCTGAAGTTGAATACGGCGATTCGATCCACGGAGATTTATCCCGTCGTGATTTCACAGTTAACGCTATGGCACTTGAGTTAACAGGGGAAGAACCAGAGTTCATCGACCCTTTTAATGGTTTACAAGATCTAGCGGCGAAGATATTGCGGACACCAGTACGCCCCGGGGATTCATTTAATGATGATCCTTTAAGAATGATGCGCGCTGCACGTTTTGCTAGCCAACTAGATTTTGAGATAGCGCCAGAAGTGCTTTCTTCAATGAAGGATCTAGCTCACCGAATCTCAATTATTTCAGCAGAGCGTGTACGTGATGAGTTCATAAAGATAATGATGTCCTCAAATCCTCGTGTCGGAATAACACTTCTCGTTGATACGGGTATTGCCGATATTGTTTTGCCTGAGATTCCAAAGTTGCGCCTAGAGGTTGATGAGCACCACCACCACAAAGATGTATATGAGCATTCAATTACAGTGCTTGAACAAGCGATAGAGCTTGAAGATCGACTTAGTGGTCCAAACCTTGTAATTCGCTTGGCTGCGCTCTTGCATGACATTGGAAAGCCAAAGACCCGCGCCTTTATCGAAGGAGGCGGAGTTTCATTTCATCACCATGAAGTTGTTGGTGCTCGCCTTGTAAAAAAGCGTTTACAAGCGCTGCGTTTTGATAATGACACCATAGATGCTGTTGAGCTATTAACAATGCTCCACCTTCGTTTCCACGGATATGGTGAAGGTGAGTGGACCGATTCAGCGGTGCGCCGTTATGTGCGCGATGCAGGTGAATTCATTACACATTTACATGTATTAACCCGTGCTGATTGCACAACGCGCAATCGAGCAAAGGCTGCGCGCTTGTCAGCAACTTATGATTCGCTAGAAAAACGGATTGAAGTATTGATGGAGCAAGAAGAGCTATCAAAGATACGTCCAGATTTAGATGGTGCACGGGTTATGCAACTACTTAATTTGAAACCATCACGTGAAGTTGGACAGGCGATGGATTTCTTAATGGAGCTACGTCTAGAACAAGGACCAATAGGTGAGGAAGCGGCAACGCAAGCCTTATTGAAATGGTGGGCTAGTAGGTAGCTTTAAACTTACTTGGTCGCAAGACAACAACTGCGACCAGTAAATAGGCTGTCATAACAAATAGCGGCACCTTTGCAGTTACTCCCGAAGCCGGTAGCAGTAAAGCTGCAATCAAACCACCGCTGACAATTGCGCTGTTAACAATCACATCGTAAACAGCAAAGACACGACCACGGTAATAATCATCAATCTTTGATTGGACCAAAGCATCATTAGTGACCTTAATGTTTTGCCCAAAGAAGGCTGTCAAGAAAGCTGTAATGGACAAGGCGATTTGAGTTTGCCAAATTGCTAGGAAGATCGGCGAGAAAGCACTTGCAAACATCGCAAACTTAATCCAACGGTGTCTGCCAAAACGGGCAACTCCGTAAGGGGCTAGAAAAGCTCCAAGAAAAACACCGATGCCAGCGATTGTTAAAGCGATTCCAAAACTTTGCAAACCATCCTCTGGTCGCGATGGATCATTAAATGTGTTGCGCTCTAATAACAAGGCGGTCAAAGTTAAAGCAGTTAAACCTCCACGGTGCACCGCAGTTGCAACAATTCCTCTACCGGTATCAATATGTTTGCGCAGGAATTGAATACCTTCTCGCATATCGATAAAACCTTGTGAAAAAGAGGCGGCAGCCTTTTCATGTTCAAGTGGTCCGATTTCATACTTACTTAAGCGTCCCGAAAGAAGGGCTGCAGTGAAGTAACCACCAGCGGCCATCAGAATAAGTAAGGAATCAGCCTGATCTGCAAGTGCTGCACCATCTACTAGCGCACGAACACCAACACCAATTCCACCACCGATAACAACTAAAACGGATCCACCAGTAACCGCAATTGCATTTGCAGTGATCAAAGATTTTGTATCAATCAATAAAGGAAGACCTGCAGATAGTGCTGCGAGTATTAAACGGTTGATTCCAAATGCAACAAGCACAACCGCTGTTAATGCAACACCAGTTGTCCCGCTAAATACAAAGAGTGCGACTATAAGTAGATTTGCGCTTCGAGCTAGATTTGCAAAGAAGAGCGCCCTCTGTCTAGAAACGCGATCTAAAATGGTTCCTACAAATGGCCCAACAATCGAATACGGCAGTAAAACAACAGCGAAACCAATCGCCGCGCTTAAAGCATTAGCTTGCCGTTCAGGCGAAAACAAAACAAAGGATGCAAGAGCGCTTTGAAAGACCCCATCGGTCATCTGACCCGTCCAACGGACAGCGAGCAGACGTGAAAGCCGTGGATGTCTAATCAACCCAGCAAAACTCATAACAAAGAGCGTAACCATCTATTTCGGATTATTCTTCTCCTTAATGAAATCGCAACGATCATTCATCGACTATTCACTCGATAAGCGGGCGACATTAATCGCCCTCTTTCGTGGAACTGTTGATGCCTGCGATGCCGACCCATACTTAATGCGCGCAGCCAAGTGGCATGGCGACAAGGTTGACCGCAACTGCCCGGTCTGCAAAAAAGAAGAGTTAGTTGAACTTCGGTACACCTTTGGTGAGCAGCTAGGTCAATACTCAGGTCGTATTAAGACCCCTCGCGAGTTAGTTGAGATGGAGCGGCAATTTGGTGAGTTCACCGTCTACATCGTCGAGGTATGCCGCAACTGTTCTTGGAATCACCTGTGCGCTTCATACATGTTGGGTGATGGTGTTGAACGAAAAGCCCCGCGCAAGGTGCGGACCTTGGAGGATGAGGATTACGCCAAGGGATAGCATTGCCAAATGATCCGTAAATTACTGACTAGAGCCGCTATTTTTCTCGGCGGCATCGGCTTTGTAGCCGGCTCGGTCTTATTTGCGCTCGCATACTTCACTGTAGATATTCCAGATCCAAATGCGTATGTAAATAGCCAATCAACCATCATTCAATATTCAAATGGTGAAGAGATTGGTCGCGTTGGTACACAGAACCGACAAATCGTACCTTTGGCGAAAATTCCTCTTAATGTGCGTCATGCGGTTTTAGCTGCAGAGGATCAGAACTTTTACTCCAACAAGGCATTTTCTATAAGAGGTATAGCTCAAGCTGTCATCGATAACATTATTAAATTAGGAAATGGTCGCGGTGGTTCAACAATTACACAACAGTATGCAAAGACCGCTTTTCTAACACCAGAAAGATCTATTCAGCGTAAGGTCAAAGAACTTGTAATTTCAATAAAACTTGAAAACCAACTGTCAAAGGATCAAATCTTTGAAAGTTATTTGAACACTATTTACTTTGGTCGTGGTTCTTATGGTGTCATGACCGCATCACAACAGTATTTCAATCGAAATGTTGATCAATTGACCAACTCTCAGGCAGCTGTGATCGCATCAATTTTGCGATCTCCCGGCCTTTACGATCCTATGTTTAAAGAGGGTAACGCAGAACGTTTAGCTGCTCGATTTGAGTATGTGAAGAACAATATGATTGAAGCTAAATGGCTGACTGAAGATGAAGCAGCCAAGATGAAGTTGCCCACCATCGCTCCACGTTCTACATCTGGACAACTCAGCGGACCAAAGGGTCACATCATTGAAGCGGTTCAAAAAGAGCTGGCAAAACTTGGATTTGTTCAAGATCAATTACTTGTTGGTGGCTTAGTTATCAAAACAACTTTAGATCAAAAAGCACAGCAAGCCGCAGTTGATGCTGTCAACAAATTCTACCCATCCAAAGCTCCAGATGATTTACGAATCGGATTGGTTGCTATACGCCCGGGAACAGGCGAAATACTTGCACTTTATGGGGGTCGCGACTACCTGGAGCGTCAATTAAATGATGCAACACAATCAATTACCCAAGCCGGATCTACCTTTAAGTCATTTGCATTGGTTGCAGCGCTAGAGCAAGGAATTCCGTTAAGTTCAATGTGGAATGGTGATTCACCACAAACATTTGACGATGCAGGAAAACCATATGTTGTTTCAAATTACGGAAACAATGGTTTCGGTCAAGTGAATTTGCTAGAGGCAACTAAGCGTTCAATCAACACAATCTTTGTTCCTCTTGGAATCAAAGTCGGTCCCACAAATGTTGTAGATGTCGCTCGCAGAGCAGGTATTCCAGAAAGTGTTGCAATGATGCCAACACCTTCAGTTGTTCTAGGAACATCCAGCCCACATGTAATTGATGTTGCAAACGCTTACGCAACATTTGCAGCTCAAGGAATTAAATCCAAGCCATTCTTGGTTACCCAAGTTTTAGGATCCAACAAAGGTGTGCTGTATGAAGCCACACCTCAAACAGAGGAAGCTTTCAGCAGAGAAGTAATGGCGGATTTAACATATGCGTTAAAGGGAACAATCACAGGTGGTACAGGTGCGGCGGCGCTTGCATTAGGTCGACCTGTAGCTGGAAAGACCGGAACATCGCAATCAAATGCATCCGCTTGGTTTAGCGCATACACACCACAAATCGCAGCATCAGTTGCATTCTTTCGTGACAACGCAACCCAATCCCTTAATGGAATTGGTGGAATGACATCACTTACCGGTGGTTCATTCCCTGCGCGCATTTGGACCGAGTTCATGAAGAAAGCGCTCAAAGGAGAACCAATTATGGATTTCCCGGCACCTTCAAACATTGGCGGCCTTGAACCCATTGTTATGACCTCAGGTGGAGTGCAGAAGCCCAAAGAGTAATGAGCCACTCCAATGTACTGAAGGGGCGAGCATTAATTGCGTTAGCGATACTCGCTTCCCTGCTTTCCTTCGCCAAGTTCAACCATTGCGAAAACACCGGCTGGGCAACGCCAGATCAGTACATTCACGCCTGTTATAGCGATCTTCCATCTTTGTATGAAGCCCGTGGCCTTAGCAGTAATCAATGGCCTTATTCCAGCGCAGATAACAGCGTTGAGTATCCAGTGCTCACCGGTGTCGTTATGTATCTGACCTCTTTTGCAGCAAACTCACCAGCTTCGTATTTCAATATCAATATATTCTTTTTAGTTCTTCTCTTTCTTGCAACTGTCTTAATAGTAAGGAAAATACGACCGGAGTTCGCATACTTAGTCCCAGTAGCACCAGCCATGATCGCATCACTTTTTATTAACTGGGATCTGTGGGCGATAGCAACAATGATGCTGGCGATTTATTGGTTTGATCGCAAACAATATTTCAACAGTGCCTTGTTACTGGGAGTTTCAATCTCAACAAAGTTTTTACCTATCTTCTTGATGATTCCAATCATTTTTATCTTTTGGCGAGAAAACAAAATCAAGGAAGCAATCAAATATTGTTTGATTACCTTTGCAACTTGGTTGTTAATCAATGCACCATTCGTAATCACAACACCAACAGGCTGGTGGCGTTTCTACAAACTAAATCTTGAACGCGGCCCTGATTGGGGATCTATTTGGTTGGCATTGCAGCAACTCGGAGTCAACTTAATTAATCTCAACTACCTTTCAATTCTGTTGTTGCTTATTGCATTAACAACGATTGCGATCTTGTTATTTGAAATTAAGTACACACCTACTTTGGCATCTGTTGCATTCTTTGTTCTTGCCTCTGTCATGCTGGCAAGCAAGGTGTATTCACCACAGTATGTTTTATGGTTAACACCGCTTGCTGCAATCGCTTTAATAAACAAAAAAGATCTGCATGCATTTTGGGTGTGGCAAGCAACTGAAGTTATGTATCACATCGCAATTTGGCAACACATCGCACAAGTAACCGATGCAAAGTTTGGCCTTGGCCCAACCCCCTATGCGATCCTGACCCTGGTCCGAATCGGGGGCACCATTTACCTGATGGCCATCCTGGCCCGGCGGGCGCTGCAGGCTCGAAATACGCACAGCAACCTCTTCGATTTACTGTTTGAGGGCTCCAAGGCTTACCCTTGACCTCCACCAAAGCCCGCTTTGGTGGAAATTTAACCCTCCTGTCACGGAAATACCGTGGCCGTCTTAGTCCAGAGGAGGTCGGGTTAACACATGCGTCATTATGAACTTATGGTCATTCTTGATCCAGAACTAGAAGAACGCACAGTCACACCAAGCCTAGAAACATACTTGAAGATCATCAAAGACTCAGGTGGAACAGTCAACAAGCTCGACTTGTGGGGCCGTCGCCGTATGTCTTTTGAAATTCAGAAAAAAGGCGAAGGTATCTACGCAGTAATCGATATGAACTGCGAACCAGCAGCGATTAAGGAATTAGATCGCCAGCTTAATTTGAATGAATCAGTGTTACGCACAAAGGCAATGCGTCTAGACGCATAATCTTTTTGCATACATGATGCTTGGACTCCACGAGTAGAAGAGATGAGGAAATAAAAATGGCAGCAGGAGATACAACAATCACAATGATCGGCAACTTAGTTGACGATCCAGAGCTACGTTTCACCCCATCAGGTGCGGCCGTTGCAAAGTTTCGCGTTGCATCAACACCACGCTATTTAGATAAGCAAACCAATGAATGGAAAGATGGCGAGAGCCTTTTCCTTCAATGTCAGATCTGGCGTCAAGCAGCTGAAAATGTTGCAGAGTCACTGACAAAGGGAATGCGCGTCATCCTTTCTGGTCGTCTTAAGCAGCGTTCATATGAAACTAAAGAGGGCGAGAAGCGCACCGTCTTTGAGGTAGAAGTAGATGAAGTCGGTCCATCACTACGCAATGCAACAGCGAAGGTCACAAAGGCCCAGCGTGCAGGCGGAACTGGCGGATACTCTGCACCAGCTGCAGCGGATTCATTTAATGAAGACCCATGGGCAGCAGCTTCATCCTCTGCGCCAGCAGGTGGTGGATGGGGAACCTCCACAACTGATGAGCCACCGTTCTAAATCAATTTAATCCAACTATCCATCCATTCCTAGCCGGAAACGACTAGGGCCCGAAAAGGAGCACCATAATGGGAGCAAGAAATAACAAGGCTCTACGCGAGCCGAAGAATAAGAATGCAAAAGCTGCAGCCTTAAACAAGAAGTTTAAGAAGAAGCCTTGCAGCTTCTGCCAGCAGAAGGTCACATTTATCGATTACAAAGATATTGCGACACTTCGCAAGTACATTTCAGATCGCGGCAAGATCCGCGCTCGCCGCGTTACAGGTGCATGCACACAGCACCAGCGTTCAATCGCAACAGCGGTAAAGAACAGCCGTGAAGTAGCACTACTTCCTTACACATCATCAGCGCGATAAGGGGATCTGACAATGAAACTAATCCTTACTCGTGAAGTTGCAGGCCTAGGCACTGCAGGAGATGTTGTAACTGTTAAAGATGGATTCGCTCGCAACTTCTTGTTGCCACGCGGAAATGCAATCGCATGGTCACTAGGTGGAGAAAAGCAGATCGAAAGCATTCGTCGCGCGCGTTCAGCACGTGAAGTTCGCGATATCGATCACGCCAAGGAGATCAAGGCAAAGCTTGAAGGCGCATCTGTAGTTGCTAAGGCAAAGGTTGGCGCTAAGGGCGCACTCTTTGGTTCAGTAACTGACAAAGATGTTGCATCAGCGATCAAGGTAGCAACAGGCCTAGATATCGATCGTCATGCGATCGCTACGAAGGGTCACATCAAGAAGCTTGGCGCACACGATGTAAAGATCTCTCTAGGTCACAACGTCGTTGCAAAGGTTTCAGTGAATGTTGTAGCTGACAAGTAATTCTCCATTAAGAAGGCCCGTCACTTATGTGGCGGGCCTTTTTACTTTAAAGCCACTCAGATTTTTTAAATTTACGGTACAAAACCCCAGTAAGAACTACGAGTGAACCAACAACCAGAGGATATCCAAATTTCCATCCTAATTCAGGCATAAATTCAAAGTTCATGCCATATATTCCCGCAACCATTGTGGGTACGGATGCCAACGCAACATAAGAAGTTATTTTGCGCATATCAGAGTTTTGTTGCACCTGGATATGAGCTAAATCAGCTTGTAATGCACTAGTCAGTAACGCATCTAAACCAGCAGCTGCATCAGAAGCGCGCGAAAGATGATCTAAAGTGTCTCTAAAAAATGGAGTTAATACTGGGTTTATGTGTAATGCACCCTCACTTGCTAATTTCTGCAAGGGTGAAAGCAAGGGATCAATTGCATGACGAAACTCAATAACTTCGCGCTTTAAGAAGTAAATATCTTGTGATTGGGTTTGGCGCTTTCCACTAAATACTTTGTTCTCAACCTGCATAACATCTTGCTCTAGCTCTGCAGCGATGTCGATATAGCAATCGATAACATGATCAATAATTGCGTGCAAAACGGCGTAAGGACCTTTGGCTAAATGCTCTGGATTACTCTCTAAAATCTGGCGTGTATTTGAAAGCGCTGATCCATCGCCATGTCGAACAACTACAATAAAGTTCGGCCCAATAAAGCAGAAAATTTCACCAGTTGAAACCTCACTCCTTACTTCATTGTAAAAAGCTGTTCTCAAACCGCAAAATTGTAGATCGGGATACTCCTCTAACTTTGGTCGCTGCTTAGCATTAATCGCATCTTCGATAGCCAAAGGGTGAAAACGAAAATCTCCCGCGATCTTGTCGAACTCTTCTTGGGTTGGCTCTGCAAGACCCAACCACACAAAGCCACCTTCGGTACGCGCCTTTGAAATAAGTTCTGGCAAATTAGATGGTTCGGTGTAGCGGAGACCATCTTGGTACAGTGCGTAATCAACAATCATGGGTGAACTCTGCACCACAAAGATGAATTAAAAGTGGAATCTCATGATGTGGTATTCATAAAATTACTTTGCTCCACAGGGCTGTGTGTATAGAAATCACCTCTGACCTGCATCTTTGAACCGATTGAGAGCAACCACCAACAGTTATACACATTGCATCCACCGCGATGTACACAGGAAAAAGGGGTTATCCACCTACTTATACACAGGCTTGTGCACAGGGTCGATTACCAATCCTCGCCTGCGATAGGGGTTACCGCCTAAGTTACCGCCTACAAGCACATGCTTGTCAGTGCCATATGGGAGGTTTTACGCGTGAGCATCGCAGAACTTCCCAATAACCGCCCTCGTGACCCCAATATCAACTCCGTTGGTGCCGAGTTTGAGCGGACACCACCACAGGATTTAATCGCTGAGCAATCAGTTCTTGGCGGAATGTTGTTATCTAAAGATGCAATCGCTGATGTCATAGAAATTATTCGCGATCGCGACTTTTATCGCCCCGCGCATGAATTAATTTACGATGCAATTATTGATTTGTATGGCCGCGGAGAGCCAGCAGATGCGGTAACAGTTTCGGCAGAGCTTTCAAAGCGCGGAGATATTTCACGCGCAGGTGGTGCACCATACCTGCACACATTGATATCATCTGTACCAACAGCAGCAAATGCCGGGTACTACGCAAAGATTGTTCGCGAACATGCGATCATGCGACGGTTGGTTGAAGCTGGAACAAAGATTGTTCAATACGGTTATACAACTGAAGGTGAAGTCGATGACATGGTCGACCTCGCACAAGCAGAGGTATATGCCGTTACAGAGCGACGCTCCTCTGAAGATTATGTACAACTCTCTACACTCTTGCCACAAGCACTGGATGAGATCGAAGCGATCTCAAAGGGAATTGGTGTTGAAGGTGTAATGACCGGTTTTAAAGATCTCGATCAATTAACTCATGGTCTACATCCAGGAAATATGATTATTTTGGCGGCACGTCCTGCGATGGGTAAGTCAACACTTGGATTAGATATTGCGCGACATGCATCGATTCACAATGGACAAACTTCAGTTATCTTCTCTCTGGAAATGTCTAAGAGTGAAATTACAATGCGTATGTTGTCCGCTGAAGCCCGTGTTGGCCTTAACAATATTCGTTCCGGATCTTTGTCAGATGATGAGTGGTCACGTCTTGCACGTCGAATGGGCGAGATCTCCGAAGCTCCACTATTTATCGATGACTCTCCCAACCTTTCAATGATGGAGATCCGTGCAAAGGCACGTCGCCTTAAGCAACGTCATAATTTGAAGTTAATCGTTATCGATTACCTCCAGTTGATGAGCAGCGGAAAACGTGTAGAAAACCGTCAACAGGAAGTATCTGAGTTCTCCCGCCACCTCAAGTTGATGGCTAAGGAGCTCAATATCCCTGTAATCGCTATCTCTCAGCTCAACCGTGGTCCAGAGCAACGCACCGATAAGAAGCCGATGCTCTCAGATCTTCGTGAATCAGGATCGATTGAGCAGGATGCAGATGTTGTCATTATGTTGCACCGTGATGATATGTATGACTCACAAAATCGAACCGGTGAAGCGGATTTAATTGTTGCTAAGCACCGTAACGGACCAACTGCAAAAATTACAGTGTCAGCACAACTTCACTACGCACGTTTTGTTGATATGCCACAGAACCTAGGTGGCGGACAAGACTGGACGCAGCAACGCGAATCGACAAATACTCCGCCTGAAGACTCCTTCGGAGCTTAAGCAGCGGCAGATCGCGCACGATCTGCAATATAAATTCCAACAAGCACAACCGCTGCACCAAGTAACTGGATACCGTTCCAACTTTGTTCCAACCAAATCCATGCAAAAACTCCAGCTAGAACTGGTTCCAGCATTCCGATAACGCTAGATGTTGATGCAGATAGTAAACGAAGACCTGCGATGACAAATAGGTAAGGAACGATCGTTCCCATAATGATGATCCAAAGAATTAACAACCAACCCGGCAAGGTGCTGCCAGCAAAGACACCTTGCAAATCCATATCAATTGTAAATACCTCAAATGGGAACTCCCAGATCGGCATTGAAAGTAACCATGTAAGTGATGCCATTCCAAGACCCCACACTGTTAGTGACAGGGCTGAACGGCTAATTCCAAAGTTCTTTCCAATTAAAAAGTAAGCGGTTAATGCAAAGGCGCTAAAGAGTGCGCCAAGCAAACCGATTAAATCAAAGCTCAAACCATTCCAGACCTGTGCAAGCAGAATTAATCCAAGCAAAGAAAGTGCGATAGCTCCCCACATTGATACAGGAACAAATGATTTGCGCACATACTTAATCCACAGCGCGATCCAAATAGGTGCGGTGAATTCGACGATCAAAACCAGGCTAAGTGGTACCCCACGCTGGATTCCAAGGAAGTATCCCGCCTGAACCGCTGCAAAACCAATGATTCCGTAGGCGGCCAGCACAGGAAGCTGTTTTTTCGTGGCCTTAAGGGATGGTCTGGCGATAACTAAGGTGATGGTCAGCAAGATTATGAATGCGCCAATAGATCGCACCTGCGCCAAACGAAATGGCGAGATATGTTCTAAAACAACGGTCGAGATAACCCCGTTAAAGGCGAAAACAAGCGCGCCCATAACAAGGTAAAACTCTCCGCGGTGCTTTGTAAGCATCCGAGAAGGTTACATCACAAAGTTAGAAAGCAGATTCAGGCAGCTCCATGATTGCACCATCAGTTGCTTCGACGATCTTACGATCTGCGGTGATATGTGGCAGATTGTTGTGAACGAAGAACTTAGCTGCTGCGATCTTTCCAGTGTAGAAATCTGTGTCCTTACCAGCGTTAGGTAGCTTCTCTGCAGCGATATCTGCCTGACGTAGCAACAACCATGATGTGATGATGTCGCCAACCGCCATTAAGCAGCGTGAAGAGTTAAGACCAACCTTGTAGATATTGACTGGATCTGTTTGTGACTCCATTGCATGTCCAACAAGAACAGCAACAATTCCATTCAAATCACCAAGTGCCTTGAGCAGCAACTGCTTTTCATCAGCATGTGCGCCACTACTTTCGGCAAACTTCTGAATCTCTTTACCTAGTAGACCAAGTGCACGTCCACCATCCTTAACAACCTTGCGGAAGAAGAAATCGAGACCTTGAATCGCAGTTGTACCTTCATACAAGGTATCGATCTTTGCATCGCGAACATACTGCTCTAGTGGCCAATCGCGAGTAAAGCCGGCTCCACCAAATGTTTGTAGCGATTCAGTTCCAAGAAGTGTCCAAGACTTTTCTGATCCATAACCCTTAACAACTGGAAGCAAGAGATCGTTGAGTTTTTCCATATCTTCAGCGCGTTCTTTGTCGCCAGCTTGGATTGCAAGTTCAATCTCATCTTGAATCGATGCGGTGTACAAAACCAACGCACGCATTCCCTCGCTGTAAGACTTCTGAACCATCAGCGAACGACGCACATCTGGGTGCTTAATAATGGTGACACGAGGCGAAGCCTTGTCATTCATTACCTTCATGTCGCCACCCTGAATGCGCTCCTTGGCATATGACAAAGCCTGCATGTAACCAGCAGAAAGTGTTGCAATCGCCTTTGTGCCCACCATCATGCGAGCAAACTCGATGACCTTAAACATCTGCGCAATTCCTTCATGCACTTCACCTAGCAAGTAACCAACAGCTGGCTCTTTCTCGCCCAGATTAACTTCGCAGGTTGCAGAAACATTAAGACCCATCTTGTCTTCAAGCTGAGTTACATAAACACCGTTGCGCTTACCCATCTCGCCAGTTTCAAAATCAAACATGAACTTAGGAATTAAAAATAGTGAAAGACCCTTTGTACCTGGTCCGCCACCTTCGCGACGAGCCAACACAAAGTGAACAACATTGTCGTAGAAATCAGCATCACCTGATGTGATGTAACGCTTTGTTCCGGTGATGTGCCATGTTCCATCTGCTTGTTGCACAGCCTTGGTACGACCTGCACCAACATCTGAACCTGCATCAGGCTCAGTTAGCTGCATCGTTGCACCCCAGTGCTTTTCAACCATGTGCTTTGCAATCTTCTTTTGTTCCTCTGTTCCAAGAACATGTGCAACCTGTGCAAATGCATAACCAGATGCGTAGATGTGAATTGCAGGGTTAGAACCTAAAACCATTTCCGCCATCGCCCAACGAACTGATGGAGGAACCTTCATTCCACCAAGTTCAACTGGTGCATCAAGACGCCACCACTCGCCATCAACATATGCCTTGTATGACTTCTTAAAACTTTCAGGCAATGTGACATTGCCAGTTTCCTTATTAAGAATCGCACCAACGCGATCGCCTTCAACAAAGGATGCGGCCAAATCGTTTTCACACAAACGTTTCATCTCTTCAAGCATTCCCATTGATGTATCGCGATCAACTTCACCGTATGGAGCTATGCCCATAACTTTGTCGCGACCCAAGAGGTCAAAGAGGCAGAATTCAATGTCACGGAGGTTTGCTTTGTAATGGCTCATGGCGTAATACTCCTACCCGCCAGTAACTTACGCAAGATAGGACGCGACAGTTTGCCTAACCTTTGTGTGGGATAAACCCGCTGTTCAGCAAGGTAATGGAGAGTGACCCCTATGAAGATCGTGATCATTGGTGGCGGGGTCATCGGAACCACCCACGCCTTTGAGGCGATCAAGAACGGCCATCGGGTCATCCAGCTTGAACGAGATGATGTGGCCAGAAGTGCATCGGTGAGAAACTTTGGGCTGGTTTGGGTAAGCGGCCGCAAAAGCGGAGCTGAATTGCAAGCAGCCGTACGCGCTCGCCAACTCTGGGATGAAATTCACAACGCAATTCCCGAAATGATTTTTCGTGCCAATGGTTCATTAACACTTGCAATAAATAAAGAAGAAGTTGCAGTAATGGAAGAGTGTTTAAAAAAAGAAGATGCCCAGGAACGCCAATGGCAGATTCTGGATAGAGAAGAAACACAAAGGATTAATCCGGCACTTCGTGGAAATTATCTAGCATCGCTGTGGTGTCCGCTTGATGCGACTGTTGAACCCGGGTCAGTTTTGCGATCAATGCGCGAGTATTTGCTACGTAATGAAAATTATGTGTGGCGAAATAATCTAGATGTCGTAGATGTCAGAAGTGATGCAAGTACTGCGGTTGTCGTTGCGCGAAATGGTGAATTATTTGAAGGTGATGTTGTGATTGTGTGCCCTGGAGCAGATCACGCATCCTTGTTCAAAGAACAGTTTGATACAGCGCCAATTCGACGTGTGAGATTACAAATGATGAGCACCGCGCCACTGGATGAGCAATTAACAACTTCGATAGCCGATGGTGATTCAATGCGGTACTACCCCGGCTATGAAGTACCAACACGCGAGAACTTGCCGCCACAACATCACATTGCAGCTACTAATCACATGCAGTTATTGATGGTGCAACGAGCCGATGGCACCTTGACTATTGGTGATACACATGAATATGCAGAACCATTCGAATTTAAGTTAAGTGAAAATCCATACACATATTTACATGAAGTTGCGAGCAATTTGCTAGGAAAGAAACTGCCACCAATTGTTAATCGCTGGGATGGTGTTTACAGCCAACGTACAGATGGTGCTGTTTGCGATCGTCGCTACATGGCTCACAACATCATTTCAGTGACTGGACCCGGAGGCCGAGGAAATACCTTGGCGCCGGCAATTGCCGAAGAGACGATAAAGGGGTTGTAATGAGCGTAGAAATGGTCGCTTTTGATGTTGCAGGAACAGTTCTCAATGACGACGGACTTGTGATTTCTGCATTTAAAAATGCATTTGAAGCAACACAGCCGGAATTGTGGGCCGCACATGGCGCTAAATGGACTCAGTATGCAATCGACACAATGGGTCAATCAAAGATTCATGTATTTACTGAATTGCTCGGAGATGCTGAAAAGGCACATCAAGCAAATCTTGCCTTTGAAGAGTCATATGTGAATGAAATTGCTGAAGTTGGCGCAGTCCCAATAGCAGGCGCTGAGGATCTTTTTAGACACCTTCGATCAGTGGGGATCGCCGTCACATTAACAACCGGATTTAGCCGATCAACGCTAGATACTTTGATTCATCAATTGGGTTGGGAAGATTTAATTGACCTGTCAGTTACACCAAGTGAGGCTGGTCGAGGTCGCCCTCATCCAGATATGTTAAATATGGCGGTCGAAGTTCTCGGAATTACTTCACCAGCAAATGTCATTGTGTGTGGTGATACCGCGGCAGATATGCAGGCGGCGGTCGCATTTGGTGCAGGGCAGGCAATCGGGGTTTTAACCGGTGCACATGATGAACACACACTGCATGATGCGGGTGCGACATCTGTTGTTAACTCTGTAGCCGATTTGAAGTCACTTATTTAACCCTGAACTTTTGATGAGAGTTCACCCTTAAGACCTTCAATCGCAACTATTTCAACACTCTTTGTTCTTTTTGATCCTACAGGTTGTGCAGACAATCCTTAGGAAGGGATCCCACATATGCGCGCAAAGCGATTAGTAGCTGCAGCAACCGCTGTAGCGCTGTCTGCTGGAATCATTGCAATCACGACTCCAGCAACAGCAGCAGTAAATATCTGCAAAGCAAAGAATGTTAAAGAAGCGGGCGGATTAGATAACCTAGTCAAGCTAGCTAAGAAAGAGGGCAAACTTGCTCTCATCACAACACCACGCGACTGGGCAAACTACGGTGCGATTCACGATGCATACGAAAAGGCATTCGGTGTAAAGATCACTGTAGACAATCCAGATGGATCATCACAGTACGAGATCGACACTATGAAGACAGCCCCTAAGTCAAAGCAACCAGACTCAATTGATATTGGACCTCTAGTAGTTGCGCAGTTAACCCCTCCAGGATCAAAGCCACTTTCATCTCCTTACCAAGTTATTAACTGGAAGGACATCCCAAACGCAGCTAAGGACTCAACAGGTCTCTGGTACGGAAACTACGGCGGAAAACTTGCGATTGTTTACAACACAACTCTTCCATCAGTGCCAACAAAGGCAGCAGACTTCGCAAAGCCTGAATACAAGGGCTTTGTAGGAATCACGGGAGACCCAACATCCTCTAACCAAGCTTTCATGTCAGTATTGGCAGCAAGCATCGGTAACGGTGGACAGAAGGATCTTTCAAACGTAACTAAGGGTCTTGAGCTATACAAGGCTGTAAAGGCACAGGCTCCACTAGTAAAGGTAAACGGAACAAACCTTGCTACTGGTACAGCAAAGCTTGGTTTCATGTGGGACTTCAATGCTCTTGGAATTATTCCAGCAGCGAAGGCAGCAGGCTTAGATCTTAAGTTTGTTTACCCATCAGATTACGTTCTACAGGCACCTCCATACATCAACGCAATCAACCTTAAGTCACCAAACTGCGCAAACGCTCGTTTGTGGCAAGAGTTTGTGTACTCACAGAACAAAGGAAAGACAGCTGCTGAGCTAACTGCAGCTGATCTCAAGCTTCCTGGTTCTAAGTTGTTCGCATTGATGCAAGGTGGACAGAACTACTTCCAGCAGTCAGGTGCGGACCCAATCATGTCTGCAGCAATGACAAAGAAGAAGCTACTTGTTCCATCGCTTCTTGACTTCAAGGTTCCTTCAACAGCAAAGGTTGTCGGACCTGCAACTATTGCCGACGTACTAACAGCACGTGAACAGATCATTTCTTCATGGGCTAGCTTGTAAAAAAGGAATATGACCTCCCAAGTCATAGAGGGAGGCGCGCCTTCAAGGGGACGCGCCTTCCTCGCTTCTTTTCTAAAGAATATTCTTCCAGCGGTTCCGCTTTTGCTGATCGTTGGTTTCTTTTTTCTTTTCCCAATTGCACGCTTGATTTACGTTTCATTTTTATCAAATGACAATACTTTTACGATTGACAACTTTAAGACCGCGGTTCAAGAGCCATATCGAACAGGGTTTATTAACTCAATAAAAATCGGTGTTTTCTCAGCTGCCATCGCTGCATTTCCAGGTGCGCTAGCTGCATATTTTATTGAAACTCGAGGAAGTTCAAAGCTGCGCCGGACTATTGCGGTCATGAGTGGCGTACTTGCCAATACTGGTGGTGTCCCACTGGCGTTTATGTTTTATGCTGCCCTTGGAATTCAGGGTTACCTTACAAAAGCTCTCAAGTATCTAGGCTGGGATCTATATTCAGGAACATTCTCACTAGGTTCCTTTATTGGCCTATTGATCGTTTATCTCTACTTTCAACTCCCACTCATGATTATTGTTTTTTCACCGGCAATTGTTTCTCTTCGCCGCGAATGGTCTGAGGCAGCCCGCAATCTAGGTGCGAGCCAGTTTAATTACTGGATTCGAATCGGTATTCCTTTACTTTTCCCTAGCTTCATCGCATCTTTCTTATTGCTTTTTGCAAGCGGATTTTCAGCATATGCAACGGCTAACGCGTTAACAGTAGGCAATCTACCTCTCACACCACTACAAATTGGCGGCTTACTTGATGGAAATGTCTCAGCTGCGCAGTTAAATCTTGGCAAAGCCTTAGGTGTCGTGATGATTGTGATTTCGGCATGTGCAGTTATTCCATACCTTGCAATTCAACGCAGGAGTGCTAAATGGCAAAAGCGTTAAGAATTAAGTTCCAGCCGCCATTGGCGATAACACTTCTGATTCTGGGTTTCTTTGTTTTTCTCCCAATGTTGTCAGCTTTCGAATACTCAATTCGGACACCTTTAACTGGTGGATATGGTTGGACCCACTACATATGGGCGGTAACAGAAGAAGATTTCCTTCATTACATCCTTAGATCAATGTGGTTAGCTGGCGTAACAGTGTTAATCACACTATTTGTTCTAGTGCCAACCATGACCTGGCTACATTTATCAAACTCAAAGGTGCGTGGATTAATCGATGGCTTATCACTGCTGCCCCTCGTCATTCCTGTTGTTGCATTTGCCGTTGGTGCACAAATATCTTTTCCAGAGTTTGTGCAAAATACAGTTCTGGAGCTTCCATTCCTGTACTTTGTTTTAGCTCTTCCCTATGCATATCGTTCATTAGACATTGGACTTAATTCAATTCCGCTAAAAACAATTACCGAAGCAGCGCGCAGCGCAGGTGCTAACTGGTTGCGAACAATTACTAGTGTAATTATCCCAGTTATTAGAGGATCAGTCATGGCAACGATTGCATTGACCTTTGCTTTGTCACTTGGTGAATACACCTTGACTGTATTACTTCACTGGGACACATTCCCGACATGGGTCACATATGTTGCACAAGACAACATCCTTGGCGCGATTGCAATCTCAATGATGTCCTTGATTATTCCTTTCTTAATTTTGACTGTAATAACACTTTTTGTTCCAGAACGTTCTATGCAAGGGAGAAAGTAATGTCCAGCAAAAGTCTTTCCTTAAGAAACATTTCGAAGCGATTTGGAAATGTGAATGCACTAGACAACTTCAATCTTGAAGTTGGTGTGGGAGAACTGGTGGCATTACTTGGACCCTCAGGATGTGGCAAGACAACAGCCTTGCGAGTAGTTGCTGGCTTAGAACATCAGGATGCAGGCACAGTATTGGTAGCCGACAAAAACATCTCAGATGTGCCTGCGCATAAGCGAAATATGGGAATGGTTTTTCAGGCGTACTCACTGTTTCCGAATCTAACTGTTGAAGAAAATGTAGCTTTTGGTTTACAGATGAGAAAGGTTGGTAAGCACCTGCGCCTTAAGAGAGCACATGAACTCTTAGATTTGGTGGGCCTAGATTCACAGAGCAAGCGCTTTACCCATCAGCTCTCGGGTGGTCAGCAACAGCGCGTAGCACTAGCTAGAGCTCTTGCTTTTGAGCCTGAAATTCTCTTGCTCGATGAGCCTTTATCGGCACTTGATGCCCAAGTGCGTGTAAACCTGCGTGAAGAGATTCGTCGCCTTCAACTCTCATTAGGTACAACAACTCTGTTTGTTACACATGATCAAGAAGAGGCTATGGCTATCTCTGACCGTGTGGGTGTAATGAACAACGGTGTACTTGAGCAGATCGATACACCAGATGCTCTCTATAACAAGCCTGCATCATCCTTTGTCGCAAGTTTCGTAGGAACAATGAACAGGATCCCTGCGCATATTTCAGATGGCATGGTTGAAATCTTTGGAAGCAAAGTAGTAGCCCTCAAGCGTGGCAATGAATCCGGAAAAGTTCAAGCACTGATTCGTCCAGAATCTATCTCGGTAGTTGCAACAACCGCGCAAGGAAATGCAAAGGTATTGACACGATCATTCATGGGTGCTTCGTCAAACATCATTTGTCAAACAGAAGATGGCACTATTGTTCAATCGCTCATGACAAGTGCGTCAACCGGAGACCTGCTTCCAGGATCATCGGTTCAACTACGAGTATTAAGTTCTGAGGTTCTTGTCGCTAATGTCTAATACATCAACAAACCGCATTGTTCGATCTAAGGTTTCGCCGGATTCAAATTGGCGTGAGCTTCTGCTTTATAAAGGCGAAATGGTTATTGGTGAGGAACCACTTAACGCTCATGTGGTTGCTGCATTTATCCATTTGAGTGATATTCATATTTGTGATGCCGCGTCACCAGCTCGACTTGAGTTTCTAGATCGTATTGCAGATCCAGATAATCCAATTTCGCAACTGGTTCCTTACATAGGGACATATCGCGCACAAGAATTCCTGACCACACAAGTCCTTGAAGCGATGGTAAACGCCGCAAATGAAATTAGGCAAGCTCCATTGACAGGTGCTGCTATTGACGCAGTTGTTATCACGGGCGATGTTACGGACAATGCTCAGAGCAATGAGTTGGATTGGTACAAGACAATTTTAGATGGTGGTGTTGTGACCCCAAAAAGTGGCGATCCAGAGCGCTCCGAGGGCTCACACTCTTCCAATGCGGAGCTGTATGACATTCATTATTACCATCCAGATGGACCACCGACTGGTATGCCTGAAGATCGCCCACACGTGTTACACAACTTTCCACATTTTAAAGGTGTGCTTGAAGCATCAGAACGCACATTCAATGCAAAGGGCTTAACTCACAAATGGTTAGCTGTTCATGGCAACCATGATGCGTTATTACAAGGTACAGCTGCGACCACATTAGAATTAGATTCACTCGCTCAAGGGTCAGAAAAGTTAGCTGCACTGAAGAACATGGCTGATTTAGCTGATCTATTCTCTGGTTTTGGTGAAGTGGGTCCTGCGGTATATCCAGGGCTCGATCATATGGAAACAAACGAGGTGACAGCTGATCCCCGTCGTGCACTTGTAAAGATGTCAGATTGGGTCAACGTACATACAAATTGTGGACATGATCATGGTTTAGACGCCGAACAATCAGAGACTGCGTATTGGTATCGAAACATTGGCAGCGAGGTGCGAATAATTGCATTAGATACTGTTAATCGCTTTGGTGGTTGGCAAGGCTGTCTACATCGCGAACAGTTCAACTGGCTGTCACAAATGCTGGATGAGTCTAAAGATAAGTACGTAGTATTGACTTCTCACCACCCATTGGAGAATCTATTTAACGGTTATGTGCCAGAAGAAGAGAGCGCTCCTGCACTAGAAGAGGAAGTTCGCAGACTTCTTGAAAAACACCCTAATGTTATTTTGTGGTTCTCGGGACATGTACACGACCATAAAATCACACAAAGCCGAACCAGTGACGGGTCTCATGCATTTTGGGAGATCCGCACTGGTTCGCACATAGATTGGCCACAACAAGCACGAGTGATTGAAATTGTAAAAACTACTAACAGTAAAATCGCAATTGGTACCGTAGTCTTTGATCATTCCGGTCCTGTGGTTTTCAATGGAACTCCAGATGAGTTGGCTGACCCCGTGGCACTAGCTGGGCTTTCACGCCTTCTTGCAGCAAATGATTGGCAGCGACAAAAGGGCGGTCCTTTCGCGCTGGAGTTGATGGAGGGACGACCTGAGGATCGAAATATCTGGCTCTGGGCCAACGATCCGCTGAATTGAGCCTGAATTCCTATAGGCTCACGCCGTGTTACTAAGCGATCGCGATATCCGCGCGGAGATAGCAGCTGGCCGAGTTGGCTGCGAGCCATTCCATGAGGCGATGATCCAGCCATCATCAGTTGATGTGCGCCTGGACAAGTATTTCCGTGTCTTTGAAAACCACAAGTACAGCGTGATCGATCCATCGATCGAACAACCAGAGCTGACACGTGAAGTTGTGGCCGATGGAGATGAACCATTTATCTTGCACCCAGGTGAGTTTGTTTTAGCCAGCACATATGAGGTCATCACACTTCCCGATGACATCGCAGGTCGCCTAGAAGGTAAATCTTCACTAGGTCGCCTTGGCTTACTCACTCACAGCACCGCCGGCTTTATCGATCCAGGGTTTAGCGGTCACATCACTCTTGAGCTTTCCAATGTTGCCAACCTTCCAGTGAAGTTGTTTGCTGGAATGAAGATTGGCCAACTCTGTCTCATCAAACTCTCATCTCCCGCTGAGCATCCTTACGGCAGCGAGAAGTACGGTTCCAGGTACCAAGGTCAACGTGGCCCAACTCCGAGCCGTTCATTCCTCAACTTCCACCGTTCACAAATAAATTAACCTCGCGGGAATGAACCCGCAGAAAGCGCGGTTTAATTAGGTATGGAAATCATCATTGGTTTAGCAGCAGTTGCCCTTATCGCTATCTTTTTTATCTCTCAGTACAACCGGTTAATTCGCCTGAACATCACAGTTGATGAAGCGTGGGCGCAGATCGAGGTACAACTCAAGCGCCGCGCAGATTTGATTCCTAATTTGGTTGAAACAGTTAAGGGATACGCCACCCATGAACAATCAACCTTTGATGCAGTTGTAACTGCACGTGCAAAGGCAACAACAGCAACAACTGTTGCCGACACTGCAGCAGCTGATGGAATGCTGACTCAGGCATTGCGCGGTTTGTTAGCAGTTGCTGAGGCATACCCTGATCTCAAAGCATCAACAAACTTTTTATCTCTACAAGAGGAGCTTGCAACAACTGAAAACAAGGTTGCATTCTCACGTCAGTTTTACAATGACAATGTTCGCAATCTCAACACCGCTGTAAAAACCATCCCCAGCAGCTTCTTTGCAGGGTTTGCAAAGGTTTCAGAGCGCGAGTTTTATGAGGTTGAAGATCCTCAAGATCGAAACGCACCGAACGTTAAGTTTTAATGAACTTTAGAACGATGCAGGCGGCTAACCGCCGCAAAACATTTGGCCTGCTCATAGGTATGGGTGCGCTGATGTGGGTTGTTGTCTACGCGGCTCTGTCTTACTTTGGCGGAACGGGTGCGGGCATTGTTCCTATTGCGGTTTGTATCTCACTTGTATCCGTGTGGGGTGCTTACTACGGCTCTGACAAACTGGTTTTAACTATGACCGGTGCCAAATTGATTCAAGAATCTGATAATCCAAGGTTGTTTGATTTGATTCAAGAGATAACTATCGCATCTGGTTTACCTATGCCTAAGGTTGCTGTCGTCATTGATGATGCACCTAACGCCTTTGCTACAGGACGAAACCCTGAACATGCATTGATCGCATTTACAACAGGAATATTGGATGCGATGGATCGCGATCAATTACAAGGTGTGATCGCACATGAGCTTGCTCATGTTGCCAACCGAGACACATTAGTCAGCGCAGTTGCTGCAACCACTGCAGGAGCTATTGCAATCGTCTCCGACATCTTGGGACGGATGATGTTTTTTGGAGGACGTCGAGATCGTGATAGCAATGCAAATCCTGTTGCACTGATTTTGTCCCTGCTTATTTTAATTTTAGCTCCGCTTGCTGCGATGATGTTGAAATCTGCGATATCTCGTAAACGGGAATCATTGGCTGATGCAACCGCTGTTTCCTTTACACGCAACCCTGCGGGCCTTCGTTCAGCGCTAGAGGTATTGGCTGCAGATTCCACAGTTGTTCGACAAAGATCTACAGCGGTGGCACATATTTGGATCGAATCACCCTTAGATGCAAAATCTGTTTCGAAGATGTTTTCTACACACCCACCAATTCAAGAACGTATAGCTGTTCTGAAATCTATGGAGTCCCTTAGTTAAGTTTAGATAAGCGACTAACCCTTGAAGTGCAGGGTAAAAGCTGCGCCTTTACCAAGCTCAGAAGCCACTGTTACCTCGCCCTCGTGGGCACGCATCACAGCATCAACAATAGAAAGTCCTAAACCGCTGCCATCTTTGCTGTTGCGCTGGCGTGAGGCATCGACGCGATAGAAACGTTCAAAGATACGTGCTTGATCCTCGGCCGATAAGCCAGGTCCATTATCTGCAACAGTGATAAATGAATCCTTGCCATCTGAAAAAGTAGAGACAGTGATGGTGGTACCTGCAGGTGTGTGTGCACGTGCATTTGCCAAAAGATTTGTAACTACCTGATAAATCTTGTCCGCATCACCTTTAGTTGCAACACCTGCTGAAATATTTGTTGTAATCACATGATCAGGTCCAGCTGCTTGTGCGGAAGTAACAGCCTCTTGAACTAATTCACTGAGGTTTACATCAGAAATAACTAACTCTCGAGATTGATCCATACGAGCTAACATCAAAAGATCTTCGACAAGGTAACCCATGCGCATTGACTCTTTTTCGATGCGCGCGATTAATTCATTTGTTTTTTCACCCTCTGGAACCGCACCTTGACGGTGCAACTCTGCAAAGCCACGAATCGCAGTTAAAGGAGTGCGAAGCTCGTGACTGGCATCGGCCACAAATCGTCGTAACTTTTCTTCGCTTTGCATGCGAGCATCAAAGGATTGTTCAATCCGGGAAAGCATCGTGTTCAGAGATGTACTTAAACGTCCAACTTCGGTATCAGGTTCAAAGTTATCAAGACGAGCAGATAAATCACCTGCTGCGATCTTTTCCGCTGTTTCCTCAATCTTTTCTAATGGTCGCATACCAACTTTAATTACTTGTCGTGATGCAATAGCGATAAAGAGAAGAACGAGGCCTCCAATAATGAGGAGCACCGAACCAATTTGTCGAGTTGTTCTATCAAAGTCAGCTAATGATTGAGCGACAATTACCGAACCCAATGATGAAGGTAAAACAGTTGTTGCAACTCGGAAATCTGGACCAGGTGCCTCGATCGTAAATGGCTCATTTCCATAAGCCGCCACCTGACCCGGCAGCAAACCTGTCACATAATCAGTGATTTTGTTGGAGTTTAGATCTCCACCGATACCACCGATCAGATTTCCAAATGGATCTAAAACCGTTACAGATATAGATGTTGGGACGCGGTTCAACGGTGTTAATGCGCGAGCAGGACGATCATCATCATCTTCTTCGCGAGCGATACCTGCTTGATCTAAACGATCTGCGGTTCCACCCACAACGCTAAGAAGTTGATCATCAACCTGATTAATTAGAAAATCACGAAGTAAGGCTTGTGAACCAACACCTGCACCCACAAACCCAATCGCAGAAAGAACCAAGACACCGATCGTTAAACGATTACGAAGACTTGTGTTTGTCCATTTCGCGAAGTGGGTGCGCAATCTCATTTCTTACTTTGGCGGCATCCGCAAGCGGTAGCCAACTCCACGGACAGTATGAATGAGTGGTGGATCGAAGGAGTCAACCTTCTTGCGCAGATATGAAATATAGGTTTCAACGATTCCCATGTCACCACGGAAGTCGTACTGCCATACGTGATCAAGGATCTGTGCCTTTGATACAACGCGGTCAGCGTTAATAATTAAGTAACGCAGCAATGCGAATTCTGTTGGAGAAAGATCTAATAGCTCGCCTGCACGACGAACCTCGTGAGTTGCCTCATCAAGTTCAAGATCTGCAAAGCGCATCTTTTCATCATCAATTTCAATCTGATCCACACCTGTGCGGCGGAGAAGTGCGCGCAAACGTGCAACAAGTTCCTCTAATGAAAATGGCTTTGTCATGTAATCATCGCCGCCAAGGGTTAATCCCTTGACCTTGTCATCCATGCCATCTTTGGCTGTCAGGAATAAAACTCCTGTATCAACACCTTCATTACGAATCTTCTTGCACACTTCAAAGCCATCAAGATCAGGCAACATGACATCGAGAACCATTGCATGTGGCTTGAACTCTTCAGCTACACGGAGTGCTTCTGCACCATTGGCCGCGGTGCGGACATCAAAGCCCACAAATCGTAGGCTTGTAGAAATGAGCTCGCTGATGCTTGCTTCGTCATCAACGACGAGTATGCGCTGGCTGTTAACAGCCTTTGAGTTAACGCTGTCCATGGTTGTTGTCATGACCAGAGAATGCTCTCATAGTCTGAAAGTTTCCTGAGAATGGGTAGAAAGTGCGCCCAAATTTTAGACTCTAGGCCTCTTTGACGGAGCGCAGCAAAACCTGCGCAACATCTAAGACTTCAACTGCAGACTCCTTGGCATTCATTCCATCGCTGGTCATGACGCGGCAGAAGGGACAGGCAACAGCTAATTCAGTTGCCCCCGTTGCAATCGCTTCTTCAACACGGTTGATGTTGATGCGGGTACCAATCTTCTCTTCCATCCACATACGTCCGCCACCTGCACCACAGCAGAATGAACGTTCCTTGTTACGTGGCATCTCAGTTAACTCAACACCAGTTGCTTCCAGAATTTCACGCGGTGGTTGGTAGATCTCATTGTGACGACCTAAGTAGCAAGGATCATGGAAAGTCATCGCAGTGTGAGACATCTTGATAGGTAGCAAACGCTTTTCACGTAATAGTTGATTGAGCAACTGAGTGTGGTGAAGCATTTCAAGTTCATATCCTTGTTGCCCATAATCGCGACCAATTGTTGTGAAGCAATGCGGACAGGTAACAACAACCTTCTTCTTACCCTTTGGCCGATCACCAAATGTTTCCTTAAAGGTTTCAATGTTTTCTCGAGCAAGAATTTGATACAGGAACTCATTACCGGCACGACGTGCAGGATCTCCGGTACAGGTTTCTTTTTTGCCAAGAACGGCAAAGTTCACACCGGCCATATACAGCAGCTCTGCAACCGCCTTTGTCGTCTTCTTTGCACGCTCTTCATATGCTCCGGCGCAACCAACCCAGAATAAGTACTCAACCTCTACTGGTAGTTCGCCTTCAACAACATTAATTGGGAAATCACATTCAGCGATCCACGCTTCACGATCAGAACGGTTAGCGCCCCAAGGGTTTCCTGCCTTTTCCAGATTTCTAAAGGTTCCACCCAGCTCTGATGGAAATTCAGATTCAACAAGAACCTGGAAGCGACGCATGTTGACGATGTGATCGACATGCTCGATATCAACTGGGCACTCATTAACGCAGGCACCACATGTTGTACATGACCACAAAACATCCAAACTAATTGGGGAGTTCTCACCAACAAGTGCCTCATTTTCAACAGTTTTAGCAAAGGCGTGATCGCGCATGGCCATGATTAAAAGCTTTGGCGACAATGGTTTTTCAGTGTGCCACGCAGGGCACTGTGATTGGCAACGACCACATTCAGTACATGTGGACATATCCAGCAGACCCTTCCAAGAAATATCTGCACGCGTTCCAAGACCAAAGACATCATCTTCTTTAGGGTCTTCAAAGTTGATCTCTTCACCATGCGACATCATTACAGGCAGCGCACCGAGCGAAGATTTTCCATCAGCGTTTCGGCGGAAGAAGATATTAAACGGTGCCAAGAAACGGTGCCATGCAACACCCATCGTTAAATTGCTTGCGATAACAATGAACCATGCCATCGATCCGACAATCTTTATTGTTGCAACTATCTGAATCCATGATTCAAGTTGACCAAGGGTCATCGACTTGAACATCGCAGCGATAAACCAAGTTGTGATGAAGTGACGGTTCCACGCGGTTTCATCAGAAAGCGCACCTTCTAATCCACGCAGTGCAATGACACAAAAGACAATCAGCAAAATCGTAAACTCGACGTAATATGCCTTGGTATTTCCAGAACCGGCAAAACGCCCACGCTTATTTCGGCGAAGAGTTACCTGACGGATTCCGATCAAAGCAACAATTCCGATACCCGTTGCCCAGGCGATCAGCTCAGTTAAATACTCGTAAACCCAAAAGTGTCCGATGAATGGCAAAACAAAGTGTGGATTGATCAACTGTCCATATGCGGTAACCAAGGTTCCAAATAAAACAAAGAAGCCGATCATTACAAACCAGTGGGCAAAACCAACAACTGTGAAGTTGAACATCTTGGTATGTCCAAAGATTTCGCCAAAGGCCATTTTGAAACGTTGCGACTTATCGTTGCCACGCGTTGGATCTGGTTGACCCTTCTTATAGATGCCAATTAGCTTTTTTGTGCGAACAGCTAAAAGGGCGAGGGCGACAACTGTGATGACATAGGAAAGGCCTGCAAGTGCGAGGTTCATGGGGTAAGGCTAGCCAGCGGGCTCAGGAATAAAGCTCAGGGTCTCGGTGTTATCCCTACTGAAACCTGAGTCGCAACGACTCAACCTTTTAGGTATGATGGACTCAGGTTCAACAGGCCTCGACCCTAAATCAGGCTCGAGAGGGATAAAAGGAGCACATAAAAATGGCCAGAGCAGTCGGAATCGACCTCGGAACAACTAACAGCTGCGTATCCGTCCTTGAAGGTGGCGAGCCAACGGTTATCGCCAACGCGGAAGGCGCACGTACAACCCCATCGATCGTGGCATTCGCAAAAAATGGCGAGGTCCTCGTAGGTGAGGTCGCAAAGCGTCAATCAGTGACCAACGTAGAACGCACAATCCGTTCGGTAAAGCGTCACATGGGTACTAACTGGACCATTGATATCGATGGCAAGAAGTACACATCACAGGAAATTTCAGCACGCGTTCTACAAAAGTTGAAGCGTGATGCAGAGGCATACCTCGGAGAAACAGTAACGGATGCGGTTATTACCGTACCTGCTTACTTCAATGATGCGCAACGTCAAGCAACTAAGGAAGCTGGCGAGATCGCCGGTCTCAATGTGCTTCGCATCATTAACGAGCCAACCGCTGCGGCGCTCGCATACGGATTAGATAAGGCTGACAAGGAACAAACAATTCTTGTATTTGACCTTGGTGGTGGAACATTTGACGTTTCACTTTTGGAAATCGGCGATGGTGTTGTTGAAGTAAAGGCAACTAACGGCGATAACAACCTTGGTGGAGATGACTGGGATCAGGCACTTGTTGATCACCTAGTAACAACATTTGGGTCTGCTAATGGAATTGATTTAACTAAAGATAAGATGGCGATGCAACGTGTTCGTGAAGCTGCTGAAAAGGCAAAGATCGAACTTTCATCATCACAATCTGCTTCAGTAAATCTTCCATACATCACAGTCGATGCTGAAAAGAATCCACTGTTCATGGATGAAACAATTACACGTGCACAGTTCCAGCAACTAACAGCAACACTTCTAGAGCGTTGCAAGAAGCCATTCCAGGCTGTACTTAAGGATGCAGGAATTCCTATTGCAAATATTCACTCAGTTGTACTTGTTGGTGGATCAACACGTATGCCAGCAGTTGTTGAACTTGTTAAGGAGTTAACTGGCGGCAAGGAGCCAAATAAGGGTGTAAACCCTGATGAGGTTGTTGCAGTTGGAGCATCGCTACAAGCCGGTGTTTTGAAGGGCGAAGTTAAGGATGTACTGCTCCTAGACGTTACCCCGCTATCACTTGGTATCGAAACCAAGGGTGGTGTGATGACCAAGCTGATCGAGCGAAACACAACAATTCCTACAAAGCGCAGCGAGGTATTTACAACAGCTGATGACAATCAGCCAGCTGTTCAGATTCAGGCATACCAAGGTGAGCGCGAGATGGCTGCTTACAACAAGAAGCTTGGAATGTTTGAGCTAACAGGTCTTCCACCTGCACCACGTGGAGTTCCACAAATCGAAGTTACTTTTGATATCGATGCAAACGGAATCGTTCATGTATCTGCAAAGGATCTCGGAACAGGTAAAGAGCAGAGCATGACCATTACTGGTGGATCTGCACTGTCTAAGGAAGAGATCGAGCGCATGATGGCCGATGCTGAATCACACGCTGAAGAAGATCGTCAGCGCAAGGAAGAGGCAGAGATCCGTAACGCAGGAGATTCTCTTCTGTACTCAACTGAAAAGTTCATCAAGGACAATGAAGAGAAGCTGTCACAAGGTGAAGCTCTTGAGAAGAAGACAGAGACCGAAGTAGCTCTTTCTGAACTAAAGACTGCACTTGGTGGTTCAAATTACGAGATGATCAAGTCAGCAACTGAAAAGGTTGCAACAGTCAGCCAAGCACTAGGAGCTGCCTTGTACGCAGCGGGTGCAGCTGAAGGTGCAGCAGCGCCAGCAGAAGATGGTGTTGAAGATGCTGAAGTCATCGAAGAAGACCAGAAGTAATGTCAGAAGAGACAACAGAACAAGTAGTTGAAGAGGTAGTTGAGCCGGGTCAGGAGACTGACCCGGTTGCAACACTAACAGCGGACTTGCAACGTCTTCAAGCAGAGTATGCAAATTATCGAAAGCGTGTAGAACGCGATCGCGCCGTTGCACATGAAAGCGCAGTTGGCGCGGTTCTTACCGAGTTATTGGCGTTGCTTGATGATGTTGATCGCGCAGAACAACACGGTGAGCTTTCTGGAGGCTTTAAAGCCGTCGCAGACCAGTTAAATTCAATAACTTCACGCATAGGCCTGGAAAAGTATGGAACCGAAGGCGAAGCCTTTGACCCACAGATTCATGAGGCGCTGATGCATGATGAATCTGCAGATGTTTCAGTTCCCACAGCATCAAAGATTTTGCAACCAGGTTATAAGTACAAGGAGCGTATCTTGCGCCCTGCACGTGTAGCTGTAACAGATCCAGCAGGAGAGTAATCAACCATGGCAGCGAAAGATCTATACGAGAAGGATTTTTACAAAGTCCTGGGCGTAGATAAGAAGGCTGCTGCCGATGAGATTAAAAAGAGATACCGTGCGTTGGCACGTGATCTGCACCCAGATAAGACAAAGGGTGATGTAGCAAAAGAGGAAGAGTTCAAAGCTGTATCAGAAGCTTATGAAATCCTGTCTGATGCAAAAAAGAGAGCGGAATATGATGAAGCCCGTTCACTCTTTGAACGTGGAGGATTTCGAGCACCACAAGGCGGCGGTGATTTCGGAGATATTTTCGGTAGCGGAAATCCTCAAGATATCTTTGCAAACCTTTTTGGCGGTGGTGGGCGTCGTGGACCTCGCAAGGGCCAGGATCTACAAACTGAAGCAACGATTACATTTCGCGAATCAGTATTTGGAACAACACTTGAACTGCGTTTAGGAATGGATCGTGGTCAATCACAAAACATCTCTGCACGTGTTCCAGCTGGAGTTAATGATGGTGCAAAGATTCGCATGAAAGGAAAGGGTTCACCAGGAGAAGCAGGACCCGGAGATCTCTTTATTCAACTGCATGTAAAACCTCATCCAATCTTTGGACGTAAGGGTGAAAACCTGACATTAACTTTGCCGGTAACTTTTGCAGAGGCTGCATTAGGTGCAGATATCAAGGTTCCCACCATGTCTGGTGATGATGTAACTGTGCGCATTGCACCTGGAACACCTAATGGACGCACACTGAGAGTAAAAGGCCGCGGGGTCACAAAAGGCAGTACTACAGGCGACTTATTGGTCACCGTTGAAGTCCAGGTTCCACAACGTGTTGATGGAAAAGCGCTGGAAGCCCTGAAGAACTTTGCAGAAGAGACAGCGAGTGAAGATGTGCGCTCCGATTTCACCAATAAGGCGAAGATATGAACACTGGGAACAACAACCCACAACCAGATGATGATGCTGGCGTTTATGTAATTTCAGTAGCAGCTGAAATTTCAGGGATGCACCCACAAACCTTGCGTCAATATGACAAGTTAGGTTTAGTCTCACCATCGCGCACCGAAGGTCGCAACCGTCGTTATTCGCTACGCGACATTGCATTACTGCGCGCAGTTCAAAAATTAGTGGGCGAAGGCATCAACCACGCAGGTATCAAGCGGATTATTGAGCTGGAATCTGCAATGGCAAATATGGCGGTTGAGGTTGCACAGTTACGTATCGAAGTAGATGCGCTACTGAAAGAGAATCCACCTAAAGGTTTAGCAACTCGCCGTAAAGGCGAGGTTATTGTCTACAAAGAGGACAAGTAATTACAAAAAGTTGATTCGTCCCGACCATTTACCAAGAGTTGGTTCGATCGGTGATTTTAAAACCTTTTCAATGACCGTTGCATAGACATCACGGAAATCAGTTGTTACCGCTAAATCATTTTTATACAAGGTCTTTAGCGATGGTTGTTCTCCGTAAAATCCGCCCTTAACAGCATTGCCGATCACAAACATTGGGCCAGAGGTTCCATGATCTGTTCCTTGTGAACCATTACCAACTACTCGGCGACCAAATTCGCTGTAGACCATGATCGTTACATCATTGCTGCGTGTAGTTGCTTTCAATTGACCCATGAAGCGAGTTAGTGATTCTGAAACAACCCCCAATAGTTCTGCCTGTGCATTTGCTTCATTAGCATGGGTATCAAATCCACCCAATGAAACAGACCACACCTTTGTTGGAGATCCAGCCGCGATTAACTTAGAAACAACATCTAGTTGCTGGGCTAAATTGCTATCTCCGCCAGCGTTTCCGCCATTAGTTGTAGGTAGATCAGGATCAACTAAGGCAGGTGCCTTCAAAATCGGCTGCACATTGGTAGATACGCTAAAAAGGTTACGCATCGATGTTGCTGCAGCAGCCATCAATTTCGAATCCTTTTTGGAAACCTTTGAAAGTTGTGCACACTGAGTTGCAAGGGTTCCCTTTGGAATAACTAATCCTCCAAGTGGGAGTGCAGAACCGCTGCGCTTTGCACCAGCAAGCAACGGTGGCAAAACCGAACCTAAAGAGATTGCAAGCATTGGATCTTCGCTTTGAGTATCTACCCAACGGCCAAGCCATCCTGTGTTGATGTGCTTTGCAGGAGATGCTGTTTGCCACTTTGCCATCGATGAGAAGTGTGAATGATCTGGATTTGGATAACCAACACCTCTAACAATCGCGACCTTCTTTTGATCCCACAGAGTTTTTAACCCTGTCATTGCAGGATTTAAAGCCAGCTCTGCATCTAAAGGAAGAAGTTGATCAGCCTTATATGAAATATCTGGGCGAGATGAGTAGTAAATCGGATCTGTATATGGAACAACGGTGTTAAGACCATCATTGCCACCATACAAAGTAACAACTACGAGAATAGGAGTGTTAGCTGGCAACGGACGATCGATTGCAGCTTGTGCGATCTGATCGATACTTAGCAAAGGCGCTGCTGCACCAACTGCAACCGCACCGGTAGTTAACTTAAGAAACTTTCTTCTGGTTACTGTATCCATGGTCATCTCCTAAGCGTTCACTAAGTATTCGGGGCTACACAATGCAAGTAATGCAAACTGCGCCGGATCGTTAATCGCTGAACGAAGAGCGGTCTGAGTTCGAGGACTCCATTCAGCAACCCCCAACCAATCCGCACTTTTTGTACTTCGTAATGCGGGTCGAAGCTCATTAAGTACTCGGAGATCACTTTGCTTGATCAACCATGTTGCAAAGGCGATTCGATACTGCGCAGTTGCAGATGAAAGCCAAGCCTCACCTGCCGGCCACCCACCAACATTGGGAGGGTTAAATGGAACCTGACCAAGCTTGTCGAGATAGTTAAGTAACTGGTTTGGAGTCTTTAGCTGCGAAGGAGTTAACTCGAGTGCGCGGCAAGCGGAGATAAACCATTCAACCGGTGATTTCACCATTGCATACTTTTCATCCCGCATCGCTGAATCAGTAGCCATCGCAGTGACGGCGGCGGAGATATCACGGGAAGCAAAAGCTTGCTTTGCGCTGAAACTTGAAGGCATATCTTCGGTGCTGGATAAAAATCGATACCACAAACGCTCTGCGATAAATTGTGCACTGTCATCCCGTGCAACTAAGAAATCAGCTAATGAATCACCGGTAAAGGTTGTAGTGGTTCCCAACAAAGTTACCGGGTTCTTGTCACGACGGTTTTGATTAATTGTGACATCACCACTGCTGCGTGCAACTTGATATCCAGTTAATGCACGAGAAATACTCTTCACATCATCCTCGGTGTAGCGACCTACACCTAAAGTAAATAACTCCATTAGCTCGCGACCCAAATTCTCATTTGGCGCCTTTGATGTGTTGTCCTGGCCATCTAACCAAAACTGCAGCGCACCATCATTGAGCATCGCCTTTGTCATGGTTGCAAAATTTCCTAGACAGTTAGTACGTAAAGATTTGTTTTGCTTATACATCGGTAGTGGGTAATTAAGTTTTTGAATCGATGTTGCCCAATGCCCATGCCAAAACCAGGTCATCTTTTCAGTTAATCCATGATCACTAACCGCCATGCGATCTAGCCACCACATAACCATCTGCTGCGACTGATAACGCATCGCAATTGAAAAGGGAACAACCTCTTTTGTATTTGGCTTAGGTCGTGGACCTAGATCAGTTATCTCTGGCTCAACAACTGTTGCTGCACCAGCATCAACTGCAGGAACAGTTAGCAATCGCGTACGAGTTAGCTCGACACCATCCTTGAGCGCTTGTGCATACTCACCTGGACGTGGCCCAAAGCCAAATCGGTTAAATAACCGCGATGTTTCAAGCCGTTGAATATTCATGTGATGAGAGTAAACCCGCATTCTGGTCACGGTAGAGTTTCCCTATGAATTCAAGTGAAACTCTCAGAGAACAGATCCTCGCCAAGGCCGTTGTGCACGGGAAGGTAATACTTTCTAGCGGCAAAGAGGCTGATTATTATGTAGATCTACGACGAGTCACATTGGATTCACAGGCAGCACCACTAGTTGGTCAGGTGATGTTGGATTTAACGGCAGACCTCGATTACGAGGCGGTTGGCGGATTAACACTTGGCGCAGATCCTGTTGCAACAGCGATGATGCATGTTGCCGCAGCACAAGGAAAAAAGATTGATTCATTTGTAGTTCGCAAAGCTGAAAAAGCACATGGCTTACAACGTCGCATTGAAGGTCCCGATGTAAAGGGCAAGCGTGTTCTTGCAGTGGAAGACACATCAACAACAGGTGGTTCAGTACTAACAGCGGTTGAGGCGCTGATTGAAGCTGGCGCAATTGTTGTTGGTGTCGCTGTAATTGTTGAACGTGGAGCTGAGCCAAAGATTAAAGAGGCGGGCTACGAATACCGCGCCGCTTATCAACTATCTGATTTAGGTTTATAACGTTTTGATTGGCGCTCCTTAAATACTTCCAGCGCCAATGGAATAGAAGTTCCGATAACGATTAATACAACGATACCAACAATAAAGTAATCGCCATTTTCTTTAAATACATCACCTAAGAAGTAACCAATTCCCATCGCTACCTGTGTCCAAATAATTGCACCAATAGCGTTCCAGGTTGAAAAAACTCTACGATCTAAATTAGCAACACCACACACTGGGTTAATAAGTGTTCGTGCAAATGGAATGAAACGGCCAAAAACTAAGGCTTTGCGTGGTCCATACTTACCCAACCACTTTTCAATTGTTGCAACCATCTTTTGGTTAAAGAATCTGCTATCGGGACGATCAAAAAACCTGCGGCCATACTTTTTACCAAACCAGTAACCGACCTCGCCACCAACAATGGCTGCAATCGGTGCCAGCGCAAATAAAAGTGGGGTCGAAAGCTTTGCATCGCCCAACAGCGCGGCACCTGATCCGGATGCTGCGATACCGGCCAAGAAGACAACCTCGCCACCAGGAAAGACCAGACCGATTAACAGCCCGGTCTCCATAAAGATGATGCCAAGGACACCCAAAAGGCCAAGGGTTGAGATGACCGAGTTAGCATCCAAGAGGTTCACATGGTCAGGCTATCCCACGCATGAGCCCGCTAATAGATAAGTATGAATTTGCCCTATTCGGGGCATCCTCGCTTACACTTCACCAGTCTCGCGCCTGACCCCTCGTTTAGGGCGCCTGTAACTCCAATGGAGGAGAACCTATGCGTGCTTCCAGCACCGTATCACTGGTCCAAGTAACCGGATCCAATCTGACATATGCATACATCGTTCTAGGAATTTCCCTAGCCGCTCTTGCAATCGCCTACGGACTACGCGCCCAAGTATTGGCAGCTAGCGATGGCACAGCAAAGATGCGCGAAATCGCCGAAGCGATTCAGGAAGGTGCAGCAGCTTTCCTTGCTCGCCAGTTCCGCACCTTGTCATTCTTTGTCGTAATCGTATTTTTCCTTTTGTTCGCACTACCTGGCGATGCTGAAATTCGCGTCGGCCGCTCAATCTTCTTCTTGCTCGGTGCAGCATTCTCTGCACTAGTTGGATACAACGGCATGTGGCTGGCAGTGCGCGCAAATGTTCGCGTTGCAGATGCAGCTCGTAACAAGGATGGCCAGAAGGCTGTACAGATCGCATTCCGTACAGGTGGCGTCGTTGGTATGACAACCGTTGGTCTTGGACTCATCGGAGCATCACTTGTTGTGATTATCTACCGCGAAAACGCACCAGCGGTTCTCGAAGGCTTTGGTTTCGGTGCAGCGATGCTCGCAATGTTTATGCGCGTCGGTGGCGGAATCTTTACAAAGGCAGCAGATGTTGGAGCTGACCTTGTAGGCAAGGTTGAAAAGCACATTCCAGAAGATGACCCACGTAACGCGGCAACAATCGCAGACAACGTCGGAGACAACGTTGGTGACTGTGCCGGTATGGCAGCAGATTTGTTCGAGTCATACGCAGTAACACTTGTTGCAGCCTTGATTCTTGGTAAGGCTGCATTTGGTGATGCAGGTCTGATCTACCCATTGATCGTTCCGGCAATCGGAACAGTCACAGCGGTTATCGGAATCTTCCTAACCAAGTTGCGCAGCACAGATAAGTCAGCGATGACAGCGATTAACCGCTCATTCTTCTTGTCAGCAATTATTTCGGCAGGTCTAACAGCTCTTGCAACATTTACCTACCTTCCATCTGATTTCAAGTTGATGACAGGTTTGTCGCCAGAAGCAATCGAGGCTGCAGGCAACACAAACCCACGTGTTCTAGCACTTGGCGCAGTATTGATCGGTATCGCTCTAGCAGCTGCAATTCAGGTACTTACAGGCTTCTTTACTGAGACAGGAAAGCGCCCAGTAAATGATGTTGCAGCTTCATCTGAGACAGGTGCAGCAACAGTAATTTTGGCTGGTATCGCAGTTGGTTTTGAGTCAGCTGTTTACTCAGCTCTGCTAATCGCAGGAGCGGTCTTCGGAGCGTTCTTACTCGGTGGTGGAAGCATTGTTCTTTCACTACTTGCAATCGCGCTCGCAGGTACAGGTTTACTTACAACAGTAGGTGTAATCGTTGCGATGGATACATTTGGTCCGATCTCAGATAACGCACAAGGTGTTGCTGAAATGTCAGGCGATGTTGATGGCGAAGGCGCAGAGATTCTTACAAGCCTTGATGCAGTTGGTAACACAACTAAGGCGATCACAAAGGGAATTGCAATCGCAACCGCTGTTCTTGCAGCAACTGCATTGTTCGGTGCATTCACAGATGCAATCAAGACTGCAGTAATTGATGCAGGCAAGACAGCTGCAGAGGTTGGCTTGCAGTTCCAAGGCGTTCTCGATGTTGCAGATCCACGTAACTTGGTTGGTCTAATCATCGGTGCAGCTGTTGTATTCCTGTTCTCAGGTCTTGCAGTTAACGCAGTGTCTCGCGCAGCAGGCGCAGTTGTTGTTGAAGTTCGCGAACAGTTCCGCTTGCACCCAGGAATCATGAAGGGCACAGAGAAGCCAGATTACGCACGCGTAGTTGATATCTGTACTCGCGATTCACTACGTGAGCTAGTTACTCCAGGATTGCTCGCTGTTATGGCGCCGATCGCTGTTGGTTTTGGTCTCGGTGTTGGCGCACTTGGTGCATACCTTGCTGGTGCGATCGGTACCGGAACATTGATGGCTGTCTTCCTATCTAACTCAGGCGGTGCTTGGGATAACGCTAAGAAGATGGTTGAAGATGGACACCACGGTGGAAAGAACAGCGATGCGCACGCAGCGACAATCGTTGGTGACACCGTCGGAGATCCATTCAAGGACACTGCAGGCCCTGCAATTAACCCACTAATCAAGGTTATGAACCTTGTAGCGCTGTTGATTACACCTGCAATCGTTTCACTTGCACTAGGCGATGGCGGATCAACAAGCATGTTGATCTCACTAGCGGCAGTTGCAGTAATCGTTGGTGCTTTGATTCGTAACCGTCGTCAAGCAACTTCAATTAGCGCGTAATAAGTAGAACTTCCCCCTACTTATGGCAAAGGCAAAGACCGAGCTAATTAAGCTTGTGATTGTTGAATCACCAGCTAAGGCCCGAAAAATTGGTGGATACCTCGGCGACGGATTTGTCGTCGAGGCATCTGTCGGTCATATTCGCGATTTACCTCAGCGCGCAGCTGATATTCCAAAAGAGTTTAAAAAGATCGCCTGGGCTAAAGAGGGCGTGGATATTGAAAATGATTTTGCACCTTTATATGTCATCAACCCTGACAAAAAAGCAAAGGTCGCAGAACTCAAAGAGTTAATGAAATCCGCTGAAGAGTTAATTCTGGCAACGGACGAGGATCGCGAAGGTGAAGCAATCGCATGGCACTTAGTAGAGGTTCTTGAACCAAAGATTCCTATTAAGCGAATGGTCTTTAATGAAATTACAAAGGAAGCAATTCAAGCCGCTGTTGAAGACACCCGCGATCTTGATTACCACCTTATTGATGCGCAAGAAACCCGTCGTGTTCTAGATCGTCTTTACGGTTACCGCCTCTCTCCAGTTTTATGGAAGAAAGTTATGCCACGTATTTCAGCAGGTCGTGTGCAATCAGTTGCAACGCGATTGATCGTTGAAAAAGAACGTGAACGCATGGCCTTTATCTCATCAGCTTGGTGGGATCTTGCAGCGGTCACCGCACTTGGTTTTAATGCACGTTTGCTTGAAGTTGATGGAAAGAAAGTTGCAGCCACATCAGACTTTGGCGCTGATGGCGCGGTTAAAGAAAAATTCCTTGCCAACATTCTTTTACTAGATGAAGCAGGGGCAAAGGGACTTGTAGAAAGCCTTAAATCCAGCGATTTAACCGTTAAATCAATGGAGGAAAGCCCACGTACCGAACGTCCAAAGCCACCATTTACAACCTCGACTATGCAACAAGATGCAGGTAGCCGACTTGGTTGGGGCGCACAGATCACGATGCGCGTTGCACAACGTTTATACGAAAACGGTTACATCACCTATATGCGTACCGACAGCATCAACCTGTCACAACAAGCGATCACCGCAGCTCGCAACGCAGCTAAATCTTTATACGGAGCAGACCATGTCGCAGATGTGCCACGTGTGTACCAAGGTAAATCAAAGAATGCACAAGAGGCCCACGAAGCGATCCGTCCAGCAGGTGACACATTCAAAACACCTGGTGAATTAGCACCAGAGCTTTCACGCGACGAGTTCGCTCTTTACGATTTAATTTGGAAGCGCACCGTTGCATCACAGATGGCAGATGCCAAGAAGATGCAGATGCGCGTAGATTTTGATGCGACAACTAATGACAACAAGAAAACAATCTTCCGCGCTAATGGTTCAGTCATTACCTTCCCAGGTTTCCTTGCTGCATACGATGAGATCGTCACCGATGAAAACAAGGATGAAGAATCTGCAGATAAGCGTTTACCTGCGATGACCCTTGGTCAAACCGTTAAGGTCGATGAATACACCTGCGAGGGCCACGAGACCAAACCTCCTGCCCGTTACACCGAACCTACCCTTGTTAAAAAACTTGAAGAGCTTGGCATCGGTCGCCCATCTACCTTTGCATCAATCATTCAAACAATTCAAGATCGTGGTTATGTATACAAGCGCGGTCGCGCTCTTGTTCCAACCTTCTTAGCTTTTTCTGTAACGGGTCTACTTGAAACTCACTTTACAAAGTTAGTTGATTACGAGTTCACCGCATCAATGGAAGAGGATCTCGACAAGATTGCAGCGGGCGATGCTGGCCGTGTTGATTGGCTCCGCGACTTCTTCTACGGCGTAGATGGCCAGCCTGGACTTAATGAATTATCAGCAGATTTAGGCGTTATTGACGCTCGCGCAACCAACACCATGAACCTTTCCCCTGAGATCGAAATCCGTGTTGGTCGCTACGGCGCTTACCTGCAACAAAACATCGAGGGCGAAGATCGCAAGCTTGCAAACATTCCAGAATCACTTGCACCAGATGAGCTAACCCTTGCCAAAGCGATTGAATTATTAGAAGCACCATCTGGTGAGCGCGAGCTAGGTATTGATCCCGCAACCAACCTGCCGATCATCGCTAAAAGCGGACGCTTTGGTCCGTACATCACTGAAGTATTACCAGAAGAACCGGTTGAACTAACCGCATCTGGAAAGAAGAAAAAGAAAAAGGCAGATGCTCCAAAGGCAAAAACCGCATCCCTTCTTTCAACAATGACTTTAGATACCGTCACATATGAAGATGCATTACAACTTCTATCCTTTCCAAAAGTTCTTGGCGTTAACGATGCAGGCGATGAGATCACAGTTCAAAACGGTCGCTACGGTCCATACTTAAAGGCCGGTACCGATTCACGTACCCTGCCAAGTGAAGATCACTTATTTACAATGACATTGGAAGAAGCTTTAAGTATTTACTCAAAGCCAAAGGAGCGTCGCCGCGGAGTTGCAAAGCCACCTGTTAAAGAGCTTGGTGTTGATCCAGAGACTCAAAAGCCTTTGATTATCAAGGATGGTCGCTTTGGTATGTACGTCACCGATGGCGAAACAAATGCAACCTTGCGTCGTGGTGACACCGCTGAAGGAATGACCTTAGAGCGCGGATTAGAACTACTTGCAGGACGTCGTGCATGGGAAGCTGAAAACGGTCCTTCACCAAAGAAGACCCGTAAGAAGGCTGCAGCAAAGGCAAAGCCAGGCGACACCGCACCAACTTTGACCAAGAATGTAGTTAAAAAGGCTGCCACTAAGAAGGCTGCGAAAAAAGCAGCAACAGGGAAAGCGAAGAAGAAGGCTGAATAACTACTTTAGTTTAATACCTTGGTGATCGTCGATCCTCAATGAGGATTTCAGATAATTGTTTACCCTTTTGAATTTCTCCCTTAGGAACAGTAAAAACTCGTTGGGGATTTCGCGCAGGAATAATTAGTCCCTGCGCAACCATCTCGTCGTAACTTAAATTATTCATTTGCTCAAAATCTTTTTCTTCATCCATACAGTCAATGTAGCAATTAGTGCTGACATGATGAGGTGTCATTAACACTCATCTTTGATATTTTCTAACTCGGCTCTTGCATCGTCATAAGATTCTCCCCCATCGCGTTTACCGACAGAAATTACTAAAAGAATCAAACTACTTTCAGTGACTTTATAGATAAGACGAATTCCACTACTTTTGCTTTTGATTTTATAACAACCAGCTAAATCACCACTGAGCGCAGCACTTTCTATAAAGGGATTGTGTAGTCGTCGTTCTAAAATTTTTTCTAATTTATGTCGTACTCCTGGATCGAGTTTGAGCCACGCTCTTTTTGCGCTTGGCCGAAACGCGAGGTTGTACAAGGCGTGACTCCCTTCGCAACTCTTCAAGTGAAACTTTGATAGAAGGCTCATTGCCTTCTTCGTGTGCTTTAATCTCTGCTAGAACTGTTGGAGTGATTTGGACTTCCCAGAGCTTCTCGGTGAGGTAATCAAACATCTTTGGAGACATGACGTAGAAAGATGGTCGATTGTTTGTGAGTACTGCAAAAGGCAAATTATCTGCAGCCTTAACAGCAGCATTGGGATTTTGTTTAAACTCAGAAATACCGATAGCTGTGCTTGTAAGAATTTCGTCCATCATTTCTCCCTTGTGAGTTAGAAAGTAATATAGCCCTAAATTTAGGTCTAATTTACCCCCTGTGTACGCTCAAAGGCACCCCGATAGACTTCCGACCATGCCTAAGACTCTGCCCACACCTGCCGCCCCAGCGCAGCAGGTAACCCGCGGAGTCCTTGCGATCAGACCCTTCCGCAAGCTGTGGAACTCAATGGTGTTCTCATCCTTAGGTGATTGGCTTGGCCTTCTCGCCACAACCGCATTAGCGCAACAACTTTCTGGTGGAGATTACGCAAAAGCTAACTTTGCAATCGCAGGTGTTTTCATCGCACGTTTACTGCCAGCTGTATTCCTCGGCCCTATCGCCGGTGTTATCGCCGACAAATTAGATCGCCGCAAATTAATGGTGAACTGCGACATCCTGCGCACCGCGCTCTATATCTCCATTCCAATTGTAAATAATTACTTCTGGCTCTACACCGCAATGATTCTGGTTGAATGCATAACCTTGTTCTGGTCACCAGCCAAAGATGCATCTGTTCCAAACCTTGTTCCACGTGACAAGTTAGAAAGTGCAAACCAAGTTTCATTGCTAGCCGCTTACGGAACCGCACCAGTTGCAGCATTAATTTTCACCTTCCTTTCACTTTTCACATCGGCAATCAACGCCGCATTTTCATTTAATGTCACCGCGGTTGATTTAGCACTGTATGCAAACGCACTGTCATTCGCCTTCGCAGCATTCACAATCTGGGGATTGCGCGAAATCCCTAAAGGCGCCGCCGCAAAACACGCCGCCGAAACCGGAATCCTTAAATCACTTCACGAAGGATGGAAATCTGTTTCAACCAGCAAATTAATCCGCGGACTTATCGTCGGAATGGTCGGCGCATTTGTTGCTGCTGGCGCAGTCATCGGCCTCGCCCGAACATTTGTTGGCGATCTTGGCGGCGGAGAAGCCGCATATGGTGTCCTGTTCGGCGCAGTCTTCACCGGCCTTGCACTTGGAATCGCACTTGGCCCAAAGGTCTTCGCACAATTTTCTCGCCGCCGACTTTTCGGTGCATCGCTAACAATCAGCGGTGCATTCCTAGTGGCACTCGCCGCAATCCCTAACCTGGTCCTCGCCGTCTTTATCGTCGTCATCCTCGGCGCATTTAGCGGAATCACCTGGGTTACCGGCTTCACCATGCTGGGCATGGAGGTCCAGGATGATGTCCGCGGCCGCACCTTTGCCTTCGTACAAAGCCTGATCCGCGTGGTTTTAGTCGGCGTTCTAGCCGTCGCCCCACTGATCGCCGCCGCCGTCGGCCAGCACACCTTCAAATTCCAAAACACACAGGTCAGCTACAACGGCGCCGCAGTAACAATTCTTATCGCCGGCCTCTTTGCATCTCTCATCGGTTTTGTTTCCTACAAACAGATGAAGGATCGCCCAACCGTTTCACTGTGGTCTGACATTGTTAACGCATTCAAGGGCGAACTCGGCAGCATCACCGGCGCACCAACTCAAGGAATCTTTATCGCCTTTGAAGGTGGAGAAGGAATCGGAAAATCAACTCAGTCACAACTGCTTAAGCAATGGCTTGAACAAGAAGGTGAATCAGTTGTTCTTTCCCGCGAACCCGGTGGAACAGATCTTGGAATTGAAATCCGCCGAATTCTTCTTTCACACTCAACTGGTGAAATTAGCCCACGCGCAGAAGCTCTTCTCTACGCCGCAGATCGCGCACACCATGTTTTCTCTGTTATCCGCCCAGCGCTAGCAAATGGTCAAGTCGTTATCTCAGATCGCTACTTTGATTCATCCATTGCATACCAAGGCGCAGGCCGCGTTCTAGAACCCGGCGAAGTCGCACGAATTTCTCGTTGGGCAACTGAATCACTCTTCCCAACGCTAACAATCATCATCGATCTTCCAGCTGAAATCGGCCTTGGTCGCCTAAAGAGCAAAGATCGTCTTGAATCTCAACCAATCGCTTTCCACGAACGTGTTCGCCAAGAGTTCCTGCAGTTAGCCGCAGTTGACCCAGAGCGTTACTTCATCGTCGATGGCAATCAATCAATTGATGACATTCACACCGCAATCATTTCTCGCGTTAGCCAAATCCCAACCCTTAAGCGCAACGCAGTTGAAGATAAAGGCAACCTATTACTTCGCCCAATCCGCGCAGCTGGCAAAGCTGTTAAAAAGACAAGCGACAGCGCAACAAAGGCGGTTAAGAAAACCGGCACCGCAGTTAAATCCAAGACAAAGCCTGCCGCCAAGAAGCCCGCAAAGAAGTAAGCAATGGCTACCTTGCAGGGCGTCTACGCCGATCTAGTAGGCCAAGAACATGTTGTAGAAACCCTTATAAAGGCTGTTCAATCCACCCGCACCGGCGAAGAATCACAAGAGATGACCCACGCCTGGGTATTCACCGGCCCACCAGGATCAGGTCGGTCCTCTGCTGCAATCGCCTTTGCACAAGCACTCGTCTGCGCACATGATGGCTGTGGAACATGCAATGAATGCAGATCTGCAGCAAATGGCGCACACCCCGATGTTGAAATCATTCGCACCGAAGGTCTTTCTATCAAGATCGATGAAGTCCGCGAACTTCTAACACGTGTTTCCTGGGCACCATCCATGGGAGGTTGGCGCGTAGTCGTCATGGAAGATGCAGACAGACTTACAGAATCTGCAGCAAACGCATTACTGAAAGCAATTGAAGAACCTGGCAACAGAACAGTGTGGCTTCTCTGCGCACCAACATTGCATGATGTTCTTCCAACAATTCGTTCACGCTGTCGCCACCTGCAACTAGTAACACCATCAACTGAAGCAGTCGCACAAGTACTTCAACACAAAGATGGCATTTCCCCAGTCATGGCAGATTTTGCAGCACGAGTTTCACAAGGACACATCGGTCGCGCTCGCTACTTAGCCAAGAATGAAGATGTCCGAAACACTCGCAACACAATCATGAAGTTGCCACTGACTCTTCAAGGAATCTCATCCGCATTTGCTGCAGCACAAACTCTTGTGGATCTTGCAACCGAACAAGCAACTACCGCCGCAGAACAACGCAATGAAAAAGAAACGGATGACCTCGCTCTTGCATACGGCAAAGGTGCAACCGGCCGCGGAATGGCAACCGGCGGAAGCAAAGCAATCAAGGAGTTAGAAAAAGAACAAAAGACCCGCCAAACCCGAATGATCCGCGATGGCTTAGATGCAGCACTCCTTGATATTGCAACCTTCTACCGCGATGTCATGATGGTTCAAGCCGGCAGCCCAGATGCATTAATCAACAAAGAGTTAGAAGCCGAGATCAACGCCGTAGCCGACAAAACCAAACCACAAAACACAATCAAAAAGATCAACGCCATCATGGAAGCCCGCACCAACCTGGGCCATAACGCAGCACCTTTGCTGACCGTTGAAGCCCTTATGTGCGTCCTCGCACGATAAACCCTTATTTAAAAAGCTCTGCGGATTGTGAACTTCAAAAGGTTTTGTTCACCCCGACGTGAGTACTCCCAATTACTAGCCAATTCATTAAACAATTTGGTACCCAAGCCTGCCGCATTATGAGTCATCATCGCGCCATTGCTCAAAATCTCGATCGCTAAATCCGCACCACTGGCTACACCATTGATTGAAATGGAGGTTGCTTTGGCATGACGAACAGCATTTGCAACCGCTTCATCAATTAACGCAATTGCATCATTGAGCTCTGATGCATCTAACCCTTCAATCCAATCTGTGGAAAAAGTTACAGAGGCTATGCCTCGCCAACCATCTGCAATCTTTTCTAATCTAGTCACAGGGGAAGAGATCTTAGTTTGCGATAACTGAGCATGATCTTGGCTGAGAATGTCCACCGCACTTCGCAGGGCGTGACGAGCCAGCTCGGTATCACCAGTATTAGCTGCTCTTTCCAGCAGCAAACTTGTCGCGACTAATCCTGCCTGAAATTCACCATGGAGATATCGCGCTAGATCGATGTTTCTAACCGCACTTAGGTCCTGACTCGAAATTGCGGGTGTTTCTCTTGATTGAAGAATGTGTTCAAAGTACTTAAGCACTGCCGCCCTTTGCTGGCTCAGCGATTTATACAGATTGAAACCAAGTAACCCCACTATATGGTTTAGCGACAATAAAAGTTGGTATAAAAATATTGTCAATACATCATCTGTCCAGAAGAGATTGCCAGGAATAAGAGTAAGAATCGCAATTAGTTGAAACAAAAAACTGCATAAAATAATTGCCACATTTGTACTCTTACGACTAATCAGCCCTTTTCTATGAAGAGCTTCAAACAAAAGATAAATAGCAATATTTGAAACCGTCGCAAAAGCCGTTTCAAAGGCTGCAAATTCCCAACTTTGCGAGCCGTTGAGCCCAATAAAAATATAGGGGCTGGTGCATAGTGCAGCCAGTACAACCTTTAATCTTTGTTCAAGAAGTGAAATTCGAAGCAAGGCTGAAAAAGACAGTTTGGGAGCGGTTAAAGTCGAGCTATTCCATAATTGCGCACTAGCTGGTCGCAGCTCAGTGTTAATAAGATCCTGAATTTTTCCTGCTTGCTGAGCATAATTAATCTGCGATGTTGGCAGATCCAACGCTCTCTTTATTTCACTGGCTAAGCCTGAAGCAACAGATTGCACATGCGCGATTAGCTTTTCTTGAGGCAGGCCACCCACACCTACTAACTGCTTGCCTACCGTTGATTGCTGCTTGCGCACAGATCGCAAGAAAAGTGCTTCAAACTCTCGCTGAAACTGGCGACGAGATTCAACAAAGATGGCCAATCCGATAAACCACACAGGCAGAGATATTGCTGAGTTAAACACCTTATAAAAGAACGGAACCCTCTGCTCTAAATCTAGAACTCCTATTGCAAAATTAATTGTTACCCCTCGAAACGCACCAATGACAACCAACGCGCACAACTCAGCCATCCAGCTGTTTAGTTGGGATGTGAAAAAAAGCGCCAGTGCAATCAAAGGAGCAATAGAGGCGTGTGCCATAAGCGAGACAAGTGCCCAACCCGTGACATCGTTTAAATCTCTGATTGTGTGATCACTCGACAACAAAAGGAAAATTAGATCAACTGGAATTGTTAAAAAATATAGCCTCCAGGAAAGCCAAGGCGTTCTCTTCACCTAAATACCTTGACCCTTGTTTTCAAAATATGCCCGAACAATCTGTACGCGCAGATTTGAGTCCGCTGACTTTGGGATGTCCAAATTCTTTGAAATTCTATTAATTGATTTATCAATTGCTTGCTCTGATACCCCACGAGTGCGGGCAATCTCTGTTGTGCTTAAACCAGCAGCAATATCCTTTAAGATTTCAATCTGAACCGCAGACATAGAACTCAGCGGTCCGCTGCGTACCCAAGGCCACGCTCTCTTTGCAAGTGGCTTAACAATCGCTAAAGAAATCTGGATCGCGATTTTTGCTGTCGAATTCATCTCAAGTTTGTTTAAGAAGATTGCACCTTCAGGCAAACTGGGGATATTAGAGTTAATAAGCCGTGGATCTTTATAAGTAGTAAGAAAGACAATTCCTATCTTTGGATTCTTATCTCTAAGCGCGATTGCAACATCGATACCTGAGGCTCCCACTCCAAGATCAAGATCAAGTAAGGCAACCTGCGGATCATGAATTCTTTGTGCCTCAATTGCATCAAAAGCTGTTCCCACACGGGCACGGATATCAAAACCATGGTGAGCTAAAGCATCACCCAAAGTTGCACGCGTGAAAGGATCATCTTCGACCAATATCAAACGTGCATTTTTCACATGACAATGATGTCAGCAATAAGCCTTCTAGATAAGTCTTTGAAGAAAAAAGGAGCGTTATTGGTTGTAAATCCCAACCCTTTTGCGGATCATGTATCCATCAGCCATTAGCTTTAAAGGATAGGGATGCCAATAGTTGGACGGATCTCCTCAAACATGGCATAAAACTCTTTCAACTCAATCCCGGTGGCATCCGGAAAGGCATTTGCAAAAACTTTTCCTTTCCCCATTTCCTTCCAAATCGCCAGATATTTAGTGAATCCCACGAGATAAATGAGAAATTCATTCGCTATTGGGCCAAGAGAGTAATTCCGACCGCTATTGCTCGATAAATCTTCCAGCGAACTTTTTGTATCGGTCTGTTGTGCGCTTTGATTGTCTGCCTGGATTAACCAGGATGTATCCATTCCTAAAACTAGAGGTGACATAAGTGTTGCCCCGCCTTCGATAAACCATCCAGGAATAGAAAACGGAGGTCTACCAGCAAATTGGGCAAAGTGATTAAATTGGATTAGGTGAAAAATTTCATGTGCCGCTAACCAACCTGGAGTTCCTGTCACCAAATCATTTCTTTTCGAACCCGAAAAATTCAAGTAGAGAGCAGAATTATCCGAAGTAGCCCAGCCAGCCGCCGTGTCTAGTCTCTTATTTGCACGCACTGACGCGTCAACAACTGAGCACCCTCCCTCGATGTGTATTTTCTCAAGCCAATCCCAGTCAGTGAAGAAAACAACAGAAATTGGTTTATCAAACTGTCTCT
>Ga0247843_1001160_pt1 | contig 56129 bp, 43 predicted proteins | sample LaCruzMarch2017__FD_192420 | JGI IMG/M metagenome (GOLD analysis project Ga0247843, IMG submission 192420) | Freshwater microbial communities from meromictic Lake La Cruz, Castile-La Mancha, Spain - LaCruzMarch2017_8m | ecosystem: Environmental > Aquatic > Freshwater > Lake | place: Spain...
CGAGAACACATTTTTTTACACAGACCAGAACGGCGTGAAACAGAGAGCCGCGTTGAGCGCGGGAACGACGGTCGAGCAGTTCATGATCCTTCAAGTCTTCAAAGATTACATCGAAGCCGCCGAGGTGCTGGGTAAGATGGACGACCCACTGGTGAAGCGCGTTCAGGCTCTTCTTCCAAAAATCTATCGCCCCAAAGTGGCCGCCGACGGACGCCTTATGGAGTGGCGCTTGCCCTTCGAAGAAACCAGTCCCGGCCATCGCCACATCTCGCATGTCATCGGAGCCTATCCGGGCAATGTCATCGATCTTGACGACGACCCCGTTATGCGCGCTGCCGTCATCAAATCCATCGAGGGCCGCATGGCCAAAGGCGGAGCGGGCACAGGATGGAGCCGCGCCTGGACCATCGGCATGTATGCTCGCTTCTCCGATGGGGAAAGTGCTTATGAAAACTTCCACGCGATTCTCGCCAAATCGACCCTGGATAATTTATGGGACACCTGCGATCCTTTTCAAATCGACGGCAATTTTGGCGCGACTGCGGCCATCGCCGAAATGCTCCTCCACAGCCACAACGGAGAAATCAAACTCCTCCCCGCCGTTCCCTCTCGGTGGAAAAATGTTTCGGTAAAAGGCCTGCGCGCCCGTGGCGATTACACGGTCGATATCGTTCGCGCCGGTGGCGAACTCGCCACAGCAACGATCCACGCTGGAAATCAGAGCTCGGGCGGAATCCGGGTCGTGTATCAGAACAAATCCAAAACGCTCCAGATCGCGCCGGGCAAGTCAGCAACCCTCACAGCAAAGGACTTTCAATGGGAACCTTGAATGGAGGCGCGGAGCAGAAATCGTGGCCCGCACGGATAATATTAACATGCTTGCATCGGGCCGGATTTTATTGTATTGTGTCAAACCCAATCTATGATTACCAGAGATGCCTCCCCCGTAAAAAAGGCTCGCTGCGCCTCCGAAGTGCCACGCCTCATCGAATAATTGGCTGGCAGCTTTTAACGCATCCATCCCACCTCCAACCCCAATGAAAAAACACAAAACCCTAGATGTGATGAAAAAGCCCATCCTTGCGGCTGCCCTCGTCTTCAGTTTGGCCCTCACAGGCACAGCACAGGAGACTTCGCCAAACTGTTTCATAAAGAAAAATGCGAGTTGGCACGACGGGAGCAATTGGACAAGTGGTTCTCCGCCGACCCAAGAAGACAAGTGGGCCATCATCAATCTGGGTCACAGTGCCATCGTGGAGCAACCTGTCGAGGAGATCATCAGTGTAGGAATCGGCAACGGCAATACGGGAGAATTGGACGGCCTTTTAAGCATCAATGCCGACTTTAAAGTGACAGACATCGGAGTGGCAGTCCACGCGGCCTCTACTGGAAGAGTTGAACACTATGCCGGGGTCGTTTCCCTCAAAAATCTCACGCTTGCCAGCATCAATCCTGACCCAGCCGAGGCCACCTACCTACTGGAAGGAGGAAAGCTGGAAATGGAAAATTTAAAAGTCGGGGTCTTGGGCACAGGGATTCTCAGCATCAAAGGAACCGGAGAGGTCGTCTCGGTGAGCCTTAAGGCGGAGATCGGACCCGATTCCACCCTGCGCTTCTACGGCACTGCAGAGGGGTTCCCGACGCTAGGCCTCGGAACATACACCATCGAACCCGGCGCCTCCCTCGCCGTGGAGGGCGACGCAACAACGAAGCCAGGCAAATATGCGCTCATTCTCGCAGACGAACCACTCGCAGGCCGCTTCAATGTGAACTTGATCGGCTTTGACGCAGGAAAGGCGAGCTTGCTGGAAAACGAGCCCGGCGTCGTCCTCGAAGTCAAGTAACTATCTTCAACATCAACACCCAAACCCATGACCTACTCCACTATTACAAAACCACTCCTCACAGCCTCCCTCGTCCTCAGCCTCTCTGTAACGTGTGTTGCTGAAGATTTGATTAACTGCATCACCAAAGCAAACGCCAACTGGAACGATGAGAGTTCCTGGCAAACCGGAAGCTTGCCGAGCCAAGAGAATGAAATGGCCATCATGAACGGGGGACTCTCCGCCATCGTGGACAGCCCGTTCGAAGCCCCGATTCGTGTGCAGGTCGGAAACGGCAGGAGTCCAGCCCCGGACGGGACCCTCACCATCAACGCCGATTTCCGGGTAAAATCCCTCGGGGTCGCAACAGCAGAAGGAACCTCCGGCAGGGTTGAGCAAAACGCCGGCATCGTCTCCGTGGAGGAGCTCAGCCTCTCGGCCCTAAGCCAAGATGCCCTTGAAGCCACCTATGATCTCATCGGAGGTAGCGTTGAAACCGAAATCTTGAAAATGGGCGTCACAGGCCCGGCAAATCTCAATTTGGAAGGCCATGGGGGACTCTTCAGCGTCCGGATGAAGTTTCTGGTCGGCAGCCAATCCGCGATCCGCCTCGTCGGGAGCAAGGACGGTTTTCCCACGCTTAATGCAGGCAGTGCCCAAGTCACCATCGAGCCCGGTGCCACCCTCACCGTGGAGGGTGCGCAGGAGGCCACCAAGCCCGGCCAATTCACACTCATCCAGGCAAATGAACCCCTGGCTGGCAAGTTGGACGTCAATCTGGTCGGCTTTGGCGAAGGCAAGGCAACTGTGCTCGAAAGCGAGCCCGGAGTGGTCATCGAGGTAAAGTGAACAGTGGCCCCCAAGCCCCAAAAAATGCTGCCCGGCGCCATCAAGAAGCCACTTCAATCCAATTCCAGACGGGAAGGAAGCTCTGATAGAATTCACCGAATAGGTTATGCGAAATCTCTCCCCACCGGAAATTCAATGCTTTTTTCTGCCGTAAATGCCTTCTTTTCAGTTTTTGAAATTTTGTTGATTCCGACTCAAGTTCGTTTTCGGCTTGAAATTCGGCCACACGCGAAGCGCTGCGCGTTCTCTCTCATCGAGTTGCTGGTCGTGGTTGCGATCATTTCCATCATGGCAGGACTTCTCACACTCGGACTCCAAGGCGTGCGCGCCCCCGCAGTTCAAGGAGCCGCCTCGCAGGTGACCAGTGGGCTGAGCCTCGCACGCCAAGTTGCCATCACAAAGAATACCAAGGCCGCCCTCTTCATCGCCAATGACAGTGCCAACGGGCACATCCCCTTCCGTCACTGGTCGGTTGGATACTTGGACAAATCCTCTGGAACTTGGACGCTTTCCAAGAAATGGGACCCTTTGCCTGAGGGCGCTGTGTTTTTGCAAACCCTCATAAATGCAAGTTACAATGTGCTGACAAAAAACGATTTCCGCCATCAAGTAGGCCAGCCCGAAATTCCCACGGACTTTGCAGCAATAACGAACGTTGTTCTTGATGGAAGAACCTTTACTGGAATACCCTACATTCTGTTCGCAAGTGATGGCGCGGCGATAAGCGGGAATGCGACCACCCCTCTCACGCATGCCGCCATTCGTATCGCCAGCGGATTGGCAAATACCAATCGGGAAGTGACCTTGACCAGCACGGACCAATACTTTTTTGTGGAAACCGATGGCATGGTGGGCCGTATTCGCATGCGTGCTCCGGAGGATTACAGGTGATGCCTAACCATTTCCAAGAGGGCACCCGAGCTTTCAGCCTCGTGGAGACAGTCATCGCACTCGGCATATTCGTCTTCTGCATCGTTGGCATCGTGGGTCTTATTCCTGTGGGATTGAACGCCGTGCGCAGTGTCTCCAACGAAAACAATGCCATCCATATCGCCTCATCCATCGAGGGTATTTGGGAAGTGGCGCCCGGGAATTCCACGCTCACCAATGGACAGTTCCCAGTCACCAATTTTTATATCGGCGCGACAAACACCACCAATTTTTATTTCAATGAATTCGGTGAGCAAACAGATGAAGGAAGCGCAAGCCTGAAAATGACTTACAATGCAACAGTGAACTCGACATTTTCCACCGCCTATGATGTGAAAATGGTCTTCTCATGGCCGCCTGTCGGAAATGCGACAACCACCCGGGAGTTCAGCTACACGATTTCAAAATGATTTTCTTTAGAAATCATCATCGTCTGTCAGCAAAAGGATTCACCCTCATTGAATTGCTCGTCGCTATGGCGATCCTTGTAATGATGGTCGGCCTGATGTTTTCCATGTTGAGCGGATCCCTAACAGCCTTCGAAAGCGGAAACAAGCGCATCGAAGCCGCTCAAATCGCACGCGTCGGGCTGAACATCATCGCCAACGACCTCCGCCGCGCCATTGCCGACCAACAGATTAGCTACACCAGTAACGGAACGCAGCTCATTAATACGATCCCTTTTCTGGCAGTGGACACTCCCGCCCCCACAGACACGATCGATCTGCAAGGAGCGGCCGTTAACGCCGAAGGCAGCCAACAGCTTTTTGGCGTGCTGGCCACAGGCAAGACAAATCAACCTTTTGAGGAATTTGGCTATATTTGTGCTTATTTGGGCACCGATGACGAAACGCATAATCTTGCAGGCAAGAGATATTACCTCGTGCGCAAGTCGTCCACCGCAACCGAAGCCAATTTCTATCTTCAAGGAAATGCCACCACCAATTTTGCAGGCGGGTCTGACGCTTTCAGCCCCATCGTTGAAAACTGCATCCGCTTGGAGCTGAGTTACCCACAAACAAACGCGGCGGGAGACATTGATACCGCATTTGGCTTTTCCAAGGTCTGGACAAGCAAAAGCCGCCTTCCCGCTGGCGTTCTCGTCTCCATATGGGTGCTCGACTCCAAAACCGCCACCAAACTCGCAGCGATTAACAGCGGACCTTTCAACGCCGCACAAATCGATAGCATCACAAACACCGCCGCGACAGACGACGCCACGGAACGCCTCCTGAAGCAAGGCACGGTTCGTATGCAGCGGTTCATTCCTCTCAACAAGAATTAGTTATAATCCCTGCATATGATACTTTTAATACAGTTGTGAGTATTAGAGAAAACATCTCCGGGCCAAAAAGGAATCGCCGCGTGCCGTCAATATCCTCCTCCGTGGTTGCCTCCGCTTAGCCAACGATGAAACATTATCTCCCGAAAAACACAGAAGACGGCGCTGCACTCATTATCACGCTTCTCATTGTCGTCCTCCTTGTGACAATCTCCGTCTCCTTTTTTTCGACCACCCGCACCGAACAAACCGCCACGCGCAACTACACCTCGAAGACCCAAGCCGAACAATTCGCCACCATGGCAACCCAACAAGCCATGGCGAAAATTCAACAAGGCTTCACCGTCAACGCAACGGGCACGACCGTGATTACCACCCAACCCGGTGCCATTAGGCAGTTCGTTTTCCAAAACGGCAACATTACCTCAAACGCAACAACCATTCTTTTTTCCGAAAACGGATCTGGAAACACCGCCAACTTAAACAATCTCGAGAACCCCTCCTCCAACTCAACCGCCACCAGCAACCAATTCACGATCACGGGCAACCAAAGCCAGCAGCTGAATGTTGCCATGGAAAATGTCACCACGACTGTGAATGGAAACACCCAAGTTCTCGGCCGAATTGCTTATTACGTTGATGATGAGTTAACAAAATTAAACATCAACGCTGCCACAGCCAACCGCCCCACACTCAATGTCGCAGATTCTCGCACTCTTTCGTTAACTACCTTGAGCAACAATACAACCACGCTCGGAAATTTTCAAAACACCATTAATGGAACGACATCGAGTGCCTCCGATTTAGCTAATTGGGGTTATTTCTTTAGACCCGAGCAAACGACTGCAACTGGAAATAATACTCTTAACCTGAGCCCAAGCAGAGACCTCCCGTATCTCACTGCACTCCCCCCCAGTGACTTCCACATGAAATATACCCCATGGGGCGCGCGGAGGCTTTTTATCAATGACACCGCCGAGGTTCCTCTGAACTCCACTGGCGTGGATAAAATCGTTGCGGCCCTTTCAGATCCTCACCTCAGAAACATCTACGGCCGGACTTTTGCAGATAAATACACTTCGACCGGTCTCAAGCAAATAGCGGCCAATATGCTGCAAAGGAAATCCAGTATCACCCGGCACCATAACAATAGTTATGCTTATGCAGGCTCTTTGATCGGTGGGGATAATTTGGATTCCGATGGAATCCCTCGGGAATATCTCGGCCAAGCTTCATTTCCAGGCCTCAACGAGGTAGGAATATCCGCCAGGTTGGCAGTCGAGCTCACCGGCGGCAATATTAGGATGAGAAATATTTTGCAGGTCTGCATCGAGACGCTGGGTTGGGAAACTGGAGGAAACTCGACAACATCGAACTCTACAGGTCGGATCATTGTGGATTTAGATTCTTTAACTTATGATGTGAACTACAGCACAACTTCAAATGGCTCAACGACCAATAGCACAATTTCTCTGGGCGGCATCTGGCCTGTAAGCGGAACGAATGGTCTTTTCAATCAATTCTGCACAAATTCGGCCTCCACATACACCCAAAATTTTTGTTGGGAGGACCCAAATGATTGGAGAAACAACGATCCGAAGCCTTCCTACTGGACAATTAACGCTAATAGAAACCGAAACTCAGGAAACCCTAGCTTAAGCTCCATATACAATGGCCACTCTTATCGATACCACATTGGAACACTCGGCAGGACGGGGCGTGGAGGGGAGATCTCGATGGGATTCTCCTTTCCCGCATCAAGCAACATTAGGATAAACAGCATCAGCAATATACAGGCTCGAATTAAAAAAATCCGCCTCCTCTCAAATTATAATGATCCCAGCACCATCAGAGACTGGGTTGTTGCAGGGAAAGATGTTGGTGATTTTTTAATCACTTTATCAACCGCAAATTTAACGGGTTTTGCATTTCCATTTACTGCAAACAGCTCTACAACAATAAATCCCACATGGGCAGACCCAGAACCGATCCCTGCTCCCAGCCGGAGCTATGGTCGACTCGATCCCCGGCTCAAAAGCGTAAGCTCGTTGCTGGACCTTAACCCCTGGCCGTCATATAGCAATACAGCGTCGTTTGCCTGGGGACCTTATGGAAATTCGACTTGGGGAAGCAATGGAACTCTCAACCAAAGGCAAGGGTATGGATACCTAGGCCAATTTGATCCTATCCATGGAGAGGCAAACAATACTGGCTCATTACGCCTTTTCACATCGAATTCCTCATGGACAAGAAACAACTTGATTCCCGGTGATCCGTTGCCCAATACATGGCGTTCTGAAGCCATCTTTGATCATTTTATTCATAACCGGGGAGCATGGTTTATAAATGATACCGGTGTAACGCGCTGGCCATACTTTTATTCTGGAATACAGGGATGGGACCCAGGCTTCCAATTCCTTGATGCGAGCAGAAATAATTTATTTATTGCTCCAAGGGATTTGGGCACAGTAGCTACAAACTATCCTTGGCGCACATTACGTATGCAAGTGCAACCCAGAAATGAAGTAGCCGCCAGTGATGGCGGCGGAAATATGACCACCCAATCACTCATTCCCGATTGGGCCATGCTGGATGTCATTTCCTTTGGAATGAACTCCACGACCATCCCCCTGAACTTTTCCTCTCATGTGAATTTGAATAATAAATTCGCAACCTCGAACGGAACGCTGACCTCAAATAGAAGTAAATCACTGGAGTCATTGCTAGAGTCATTCGACAACGCAAATTCTAATGACTGCCAAATCTTTCGAAACCCTTACGGACTGTCTGGAAACTATGCTTTAGCAAACGTGCCAGATATGATATGCTACGAACAACTTAGCAACGCCACCTCTGCTGCCGGACTTGCGAATGGCTCCACTTGGTCGCAGCTTTTAACAAGAAATATCGGAAACATGACTTGGTCCCCGCTCTCATATTGGGGTTCCAACAATACGGCCACAAATAGGGTTCGTAAAAGCAAAGGCTTCCCCGCAAATCAAATCGTTTTGCCATCTGAAGTCACTGAAATCAGGGATATTGCCGACTTAGTATCAACAAATTCTACAACATTCCAATCTTCAACTCGATATACAAACGCTGCAAGACACATCAAGTCAAATGAACTCCGCCTGTCGCCATTTTTCCCTGGGGCCACCACCTTTAGCAACTTCTTTACGATCTACGCCTACGCCCAAGCACTTGACAAGCAGGGCGCGATTGATTCGGAAGTTTTAACAAAATCACTCGTAGAAGTTGAAATCACCACTGCGGCCACTGCCACCACTCCGGCACAATACAAAGTCAAAAAACTCTACACGCAAGCGATCCCCTTCGGAGGGTGAAGCTTTCCTCGGGCGGTATAATGAGGCAAGCGCAGGCAACCTAAACATTTTAATCAAGCGTAAAGCCAATCAGAAACGATATTTCAGAATGAAAGTCCGAATTCTTATCCTCACAAGCATCTTATTTTCTACGGGACTCTTGTCCGCTGCGCCAACGCCCTCCCCACTGGACTACACCTACGGGTATTGGGCTGGAACTTGGCGGAGGGACCCCGGTTTACCCGATCCCGCCCTGCTTTGCATCGAGTCGGGATATTATGGGTTCCAGTGGGATATCAAAAATCCCAGCAAGATTCGCTTCGGGTTTCTGGATGACAAGGCCGGCTACCTTCAGGCTGGAGGCACAGGCCTCGAGCGCCTTCGGAATCTGCCAGAGGGCAAGTTGGAGGCCGAAGTCAAGATTGCCGGCCGCGCTTACAAGATAACTCACCAACCCCAAATGCGAGCGTAAGCCCGGATTCAAACTCGCCATAGCAACGGATTCACGCCCGAAATCAAAACACGGGAGTGATACGGGGCGTGCGGTTCAGATTCGGCAATTAATTTGAAAATTGGCCATTTGGCCAGAGTGCTAAAACCCTCCCTAACCTTTAGGGTTATCGTCTGGCAGCAATTTTTTGTTTTTCCCATTTCATGCCCCTTTCCCTGCTTTGTTAAAAGATGCCCCCGCAAGAAAAATCAATCAACCAGCGCAGTCGTGAAAAAATCGGCGTAGATCCAAGAAACATGGCTGATTTATCCAGCAACCCATCGCTCCAGCCGCAACCCGAGTTGTTCAGGTTTCCCGGCATGGCAGCTGACGCCATCGGTGCGAGGTTGCAATCCTCGATGATCTGGGCTGGCCCGGAAACGGATGGCGAGCCGGTGGCGGTCACATTTCGAAAAACTTTCCCGCTCGAGAAGGCGCCGACTCAGGCTCCGCTGTCGATTTTCGCCGACGCCCGCTACATCCTTTGGGTGAACGGACGCTATGTCGATCGCGGCCCCGGCCGCTTCCAGCCTAACGGGCCGGAATACGATGTCCTAGACATCGCGCCACACTTGCGCGAGGGCACAAACGCTCTGGCGGTTTTGGTCGTGGGGAATTTCTCCTCCGGAAAAATCATGCGCCACGCTCCGGGGCTCACAGCGGTGCTACCTTGCGACGCCGACGAAGTTCTGAAAACGGACGTCTCGTGGAAATTCACACTAAAAAATCCTTGGCAAAAAGTGGAGTCCACATGGGCAGATCTCGTCGACTCCCGTGTCGATGCCCGCATCGTCGATGGGGACTGGACCACCGCAAACTACGACGACCGCGAGTGGGAATCGGCCACCAGCATTGATGGCCAAGCCTGGGGCCCGCTCACTGCGCGACGCATTCCGCTCCTCCGCGAAACCCCGGTGCCGATCAAATCCAGCAACGAACTGCCTGCAACTCTCACTGCTGGGCAGAGCGCGCGCTTTCAGCCGGACCGAATCGTGCAGGCGTATCCGGTCATTTCCTTCACGGCGGATGCGGGAACGGAGCTGGAGATCGCACCCTACAACTCCACCTACATTGCGAGAGAGGGTCGGCAGACCTATTTCCCGATTGACTCCAAAGGCGTCACCGAATTTGAAATCGCCGTCAGGCACGGCCGCGCGGTTATCGACGAGGTGAAGTTGATCGAGCGCGTGTATCCCTTTTCCCGACTTGGAAAATTCCGTAGCGACGATGCTTTTTTGAACCGACTTTGGGAAATGTGCGCACGCTCCTGTGAGATTTTGAGCGAGGAGGCCTATGTGGACTGCGCCGATCGCGAGCGGGTGGAGTGGATGGATACGACTCCGCCACTATTCGACATCACCCAGACGGCGATGGCGGGAACGCCGGGACCAGACGGCAAGCCGGTTTTCAGCGATCCCCGCTTGCTGGATGCGTTGGTTCGTCGCACGGCGCTGACGCTGCAACCGGAAGGCTGGGTCAAAGCTCATACCTGCTCGGACCGCTACGATCTCCACGCCAAAATGGAGGACCGCTGCTGCGCTTGGGTGGAGGGTCTTCGCCTTTATTTCGAATCCACAGGCGATGCGGCGCTCCTCAAAGAACTGTGGCCCGCCGTCGTTGCACAGATGGATTTTTTCCTAAATCTCCGGGGCGACCATGCGCTCGTTTCCTGCCGCGATTGGGTGGTCTGGGATAATCCCCTCAGCTACGCCACCGGCCAAACGACCACGATCAATGCCTTCGTCCAACGAGCCCTTGTGGACAGCGCTTTCCTCGCATCCGCTATCGGGGAAAAAGCAGCCGCCGCCCGCTTCGCCAAGGAGGCAGAGGATTTGGCGGCGATCATCAACCGCGTTTTGTGGGACGAGAAATCGGGCTCGTATTTTTCTGGCGTTGGAAATTTGGAAATCCTCCCGAGCGACCGGATGTTCCGTCAATCGATCGACCTCGCCAAGCAGGGCGACTTCTGCGAGCCGACCCTGCATTCAAATATTTTCGCGTTGGACCGGGGCCTCGTGCCACCCGAGCGCCGCGAGCGGGTGATCGACGCGATTCTGCGGCTCCTGCCCGAAAAAATCACCGGCTCGATCATGGTTTACTACTATTTGATCAAGCAGCTCTACGCGCTCGACCGCCGGGATCTCGACGAGCGTGTGCTGGCGATGTTTCGCCAAGGCTGGCAGGCCATGGCCGCACATCCCTGGCAATGCTCGTGGGAGTTTGCAGAAGTGGAGGATGGGCATTCGAAGGCCCATGGCTACGGGATGTTCCCCGGCTATTTTTTGAGCTCGCATGTCCTCGGCGTGCGCCGCGTGGGGCCAGCAGCGGACAGGCAAATTCTCATCGAACCTCACCTCGGTGACCTCCAAGAAGCCGAAGGCGTGGTGGTCACGGAATTCGGGCCGCTGCCGATTTCCTGGCAGCAAGGGAATGGCGAACTTCATTTCCAAGGCACCATCCCGGCCGATACGGAGGCCCTCCTATCCCTGCCCGCCGCACCCGGCCAGGAAGAAATCCTTCTGAATGGAAAACCGCTTCGAGGCACGCCTGTAGGAACGCGACTGGTGCTCGCTCTGAAGGCGGGGGACTTCGCAGGAACCCTCAAATTTGAACAAACGCAAAGTCGGAAAACTCTACACCCAACCGCTCCCTTTAGGCCAGTAAGGCATTTCTTCAAAGAACCATCGATAGACAACTCACTCATTTTAAAATGAAACGACACCAACTGTTACTCGCCGCCGTCCTCGCCTCTTCACTCATTGCTTCCGCCCAACCCGCGCCCTCCCCACTGGACTACACCTACGGGTATTGGGCTGGAACTTGGCGGAGGGACCCCGGTTTACTCGATCCCGCCCTGCTTTGCATCGAGTCGGGATATTATGGCTTTCAATGGAATATCAAGAATCCGAGCAAGATTTACTTCGGGTTGCTGGATGACAAGGCCGGCTACCTTCAGGCCGGCGGGATGGCTCTGGAGCGCCTTCGGAATTTGCCGGAGGGCCAGTTGGAGGCGGAGGTCAAGATCGGTAACCGCAGCTACAAAATGACAGGTTGCCGCGCGGGGCTGGACACAAAAAGGGACACGCAGCTGGCGGATGTCTGGCTGTGGGAATCCGCCCGCATCGCCCAGCATTACGAACTCCGCGAGGTTCGCTTCGAGGACGCCGAGGGAAATATCCTCCCCGCCATCGGTTCGTTGGCCGTGGTGGCATGGCCCCAGAGTCTGAACTTTACGCTCCATCTCCGCCCCGAGTTCGATCTCGGGAATGGACTCGCCCCGGGGCGCAAGGGCAGCGCATTCTCGGTGCGCGGGGAACCTTTGAAAATTGCGGATGCCCCCGGAATCGATTCCCCGGCATTTACCGCCGAGTGCTGGTTCCTGCGCGACGAGCGCACGAGATCCATCGGCGGAATCCTCTTTGGGAAAAACCACAATGAAAACCAAAACGGCTACTTCGGCGTGGTTTTGGGCCGTTGGGGAAAAATCGATGCCTATATGAACATCGGCGGCGGCGCGCAAAATATCCATCGGGTGTCGGCGAGTGCGGCGGATTTGGATGCCAAGAGCGTGTGGCACCATGTTGCGCTGACCTACGACGGAGCGATCCTGCGCGTTTACACGAATGGAAGATTGCTCGGTCAAAAACCCGTCAACCGCCCTCGCACACCCGGCACGGGAGCGCTCCATATCGGCCAACGCCCCGACGGCGCGCTTCCCGCCGAGGCTGTTTTTGACGATGTGAGGGTATGGAATCGCGCCCTCACCGAGCAGGAAATCGCCGCGATTTTTAAAAATCCGGACACACTTCCCTCCCAAGATGGATTAGTTTACCAGTCGACCTTCGACGAGTTGCCTGCCGTCACCCACCCTGTGTGGAAGGACGCCGAGGTGTCCCTCCGTTTCAAAGCCGGCGACTTGGAAAAGTTTGACGAGCGCAAGATTTCAGGGAATTGGACAAATCCACGCACCGAAAGCGTCTCGCTGAATTTCAATCTGCCCGGATCGCCCAAGCCGGGCGAGGGCGTTTCCGTCCAAGTCTCGACCAGCGGCAACCAAACGGTGCCGACGGCTTTCGATCCGCTCTACAACTGCATCGTGGCCAGAGCCGGCTTTGGCAACAAGGTTCCCGAAGCCCAGCGCCTCAATCGACCGTTCGCCCGCGGCGAGGGCGATGCCCGGAACTACGATGAATTTCTTGTTGAAATCGAAAACCAAGGCACGCAACCACGCCATGTGCCGTTCCTGCTGGAAATCCTTGGCCCGGCAAGCATCACCGGCCTCGTTCCCATGCTCTGCGAACCCGACGGCACGCCCACAGGAATCCCGGTGCAACTTTCCAAAAACTGGCACCACACCGTGCTCCCCGAATACCTGCGCGCCTACACGCTCCTACCCGCAGCACCCGGCAAAACCTCGTATCTCCTGCGAGTCGTGTATGGCTTCTACGGATCCCTGCCCACAGCCAGCAATAGCCAACTCTCGCTGGTCGGCTGGGGCGATACCACTAACGGACGCTGGGATCAGCTCGCCATCGGCTCCTACGGCGAAACGATCTGCTTCAACCCCGAATTCTCCGCGAGCACGAGCGCCATCACCGATGTCCGCTCGCTCCTCACCCGCATCGGCAAGGATGGGAAAAAATGGCAATGGTCTGAAGCCGGATGGGGTGGCGATTGGCTCTCGGTCAATGGTCCCACTGGGAAAAAACTCATGCTCGCCCGCACGAAAACCTCGTATCTCTCGCACGGCCCCTGCCTGCCAGAGACGGTTTACCAGGGCAGCTACGGGGCAAACGGCGAGGTCGCGCTCAAGGCCGAGGTCTCCACGCCGCGCACCGACGACCATGCGAAGACCTTCCTTCGCCTGCGCTACGACTTCCGCACGGAACTCCCCACCAAGGACTCGTGGCTCTTCCGACTCGGACAGGGCAAAGTTTTTTGCCCCAAAATCGCCATCGGAAACCGCGATGGATTGATTCAGGAACTCGACGCGCCAAAGGGATTGAAGGCCACGGAACTCGCTCTGGATCACTTTGTCCTCACCGGTCCCAAACCATGGTGGGTCGGCTTCCCAGGGTCGAAAGTCCATGACAAGCCCAGCGGCAGCCGCGGCTTCGTCGTTCGCTCCTATCGCGCGAACTTCGGTGGAAAAACCTACGACTCCCCCACCCTCTCGCTGCCCGTGGGCGAACTCGGCGCCGAGGGTCGATGCCATGTCGATGCGACCCTCGTGCCCCCTGCGGGAATCGAAAAATACCAAGCCGGTGACTCGGTGGAGATGGAGATCGAAATCGACGTCATACCTGCCGAAGTGGACGACTACTACGGCCCGAACGAGGCGTTCCGAAAGCACATTGCCGAAAACCCGGGCTCCTGGAAAACCTTCCACCGGCTGGCCGTCGCCAACGACCTTCAAGTCGAAGCACAAGGCGGCAGCGTTCTGCGCAACTTCCCAATCGTCGTGAAAGCCGACCCCGGAGCCAGCATGATTCGCCTCAAAATCCAAGGCGGCGCCGGAGCAGTCCCCGTGCGCTTCGATGGCCTCGACACCGCCAAAGGCTGGCAACTCGCCAGGGTCGTTTCTGGCGACGGAATGCTGGACGAATACCTCCCCAAGCTCACCCAACTCGCACCCTCCCTCGCCGCTCGCCTCGAGCCAAAAACCGAACGCCTCGACCAAGCCGTCCACGGAAATGATTTCTGGGAAACCTCGTTCGACCCCGATTCAAAAACCTACGCCCTCACCTACAACCTCCCCCTCGATGACAAAACCGAATCCACCTGGTTCCTGAAAAAAATCCCATAGACCCTGTTCTTCAACCCACGTTTCGCACGGCCGACCGCAAACCCTCATAAAACCTAGGGGGTCTTCCCAAAGGCACTCCCATCTCTTCACGCTGGGATTTCGCTTTTTCGGGTTGGGAAGGTGGATTTCCAGTCGATGACGAGCATTTGAGAGACGTGTTTTTGTTCGTCGTCGGCTTGCCTTGGCTTGCGGATGTTGATCGTGCGGCCGTCGGCGAGCGGGAGCCGTGTTCGTCAAAGGCGGTGCCTACGGCGATCTGGCGGCAGTCGTTGCAGTGTTGCTTGTTTTTCCGTCTTTGGCCTTGGGGTTGGACTTGCAGAAGCCCTCGAAATAGCTGTTGGTGACATCGTAGAGAATGCCGCTGCGGCTGAGTGAAAAAAGATCACGCTCGCGCTGGCGGAGCGCGGACTCGATGTCCTTGCGATGGGCCATGAAATCGTCACTGGTGCGGTAGAGACGGTCCTTGGCGCTTTTGGTGAGGCGGATGTCGAGGAGTTCGGGAAAGGCGGTGCGGTGGGACCAATCGATGAGAACCCCTTCGCTCAGAGGCTCGATAAGGCGGTTGGAAACCAGGAGCTGGGCAGGGGCAATGGCGCTGGGGTTATAGCGACCGGGCGTTCCACCGGGTGACAACCACAGACTGGCACCCTGCGGATTTCTGGAATCCCGAATTCGACATCTCAAAATGGAAAACCATTCCAGAGCCATTGGATGGGGAACGGAACTTGGCAAGGACGGTGTTGCGTGGGTGGCGCGCTTGTTCGTATATTCCAGCCGATGAGACGTCTCTTCCTGCTTGGCGCGTGCGCCGCAATCCTTTTCACCGCGGGGTGTGGCAAGCCCGCGCCCCAAGAACCTGCGCCGCCGCCGGCCCCCGCGCCGGTGAAAATCCTCAGCATTGGGGTGTTCCTTCCACTCAAGGGAGCTGGCCAAGCCAGTGGTGAGGCGGCTCTAAACGGGTTGGCCATGGCGGCGGAGGAAGTAAACGCGAGCGGCGGCGTCATCGGCCAAGCGATCCGTCTGGTCGTGCGCGACACACGCTCCGAGCCCGAACGTTCGGTGAAAGCGGTGCGGGATCTGGTGGAGGAGGACAAGGTTGCTGCCTTGGTCGGCGGGTTTTCAGCGGGAAGCGTCGAGGCCGCCGTGGCGGCGGACGAGTCGGGAGTGCCCCTCATTGCTCTTGGATCCACGATGCCTGGAGTGCGGTTGAACGAGCCGGGGGTTTTCCGAATTTGCCAGAGGGATTTTCTCTCCGGGCGGGTGATGGCGAAGTTCGCTGCGACACTTGGCTCCAAGCGTGCGCTCGTGCTCTACGAGCCTTCGAGCGAATACTCGAAGACACTGGCGCTGGCGTTCGGCAAACAATTCAAACGCAAGCAGGGCACTCGCATCCTCGGCGAGCCTTTTGCAGAGGGAACCACCGACTTCACCAAGCACATCGAGAACATCCGGAAGGCCAATCCTGATGTGGTGTATTTGCCGGTATCCGGCGACATGGCTGCAGCCATCATCACAAAGGCGCGGGAGGCTGGGATTGCCGTGCCATTTTTAGGAACGGCGATGTGGGACTCCCCCGAGTTCGTCGCATCGACCGGCGCAGCGGGCGAGAACTGTTATTTCCCGGGCAAGTTTAATCCCGAGGGTGGCTCGGGGAGCGCGAAGGTTTTTCTCGCGGGCTATTCGCAAAAGCACAGTGAGTCGCCATCGGCTCCGGCCGCTCTGGGCTACGACGCCCTTGCGATACTCGCCAATGCGATCCGCACTGCGGGCACGACGGATGCGCTGAAGCTGCGGGAGGCACTGGACTCAACCCGGAACTTCCCCGGGCTCACGGGACCGATCACCACCGACCCGGAGTTGTCCCGCCCGCATCCGACGCCTGTGCTCAAGATCGAGGCGGGGCGGATCATGTTTCTTGAGCTGATCGACCCGGCTTGAGAAAGCCGACTAGATTTCCTTCTCGAGCCTCTCGCTGAGCCAGAGCTTGATCATGCTCTGGTAGTTTAAATATCTGGAGCGGGCGATGCGCTTGATGCGTGCGAGCATGCGTGGGTCGAAGCGAAGCGTGATGGTTGTGGACTCACGGGTGTCGGACTTGAGAATCGAGGAGTTCATCAACCTCGGATCGAGTGCGGTCTCCCTCCAGAAGTTGGTCTCCTCGACAGCGGATTCGAAGGCGGGAATCTGTTTCCAACTGGTGATGACGTTCATGGATCAGCTTAAAAGCTCGGAGCCCTTGCGCTCGAAAAAGGTCTCCTCGTCCGGAGCCATCGGGCGCGAAAAAACGATGCGGTAGAGTTTCCCATCGGTCCAAAAAACCGAGAACAACGCCATGCCGGAAACAGATCGCCCGAGGCAGAAATAGCGGGCCTCGCGTCCCGACAGCTCATCGGTGTCGGGCATGATGCGAAGGCTGAACGGGTCTTCGAAGGATTCCTCCACCTCTTTTTTCGAAATGCCATGGGCCTCTGGAAAAAGCCCGGTCCAGTCGAACTCCATCACTCCTCGCGGGCGGGTTGGATGAGTTCGATCTCGTAGCCCTCCGGCGCGTCGATGAAGGCAATGACGGATCCGTTGGAGGAGACGTGGGGACCGTCGCTGAGCGGATAGCCAAGGGCAGCGGAGTGTTTTGCAAACGCCTCGATGTCGTCCACCTCAAAGGCAAGATGGGTGAGGTCGGGACCAACCTGCACCGGACCGCTGGCGTCGAATTTGCAGATTTCGATGAGCTCCCCGCTCTCCGGGGCCTTGAAGAAAACCAACTCTGAGCCTCTCCCACTCTTGCTGCGACGAATCTCGGTGAGACCGAGAACATCACGGTAGAAGGAGACGGTTTTATCCAGATCTGAGACTCGGTAGCGCGTGTGAAGAAGTTTTTTAACCATTTTGAAAGGGAGGCATCAGAGAGCTTGTTTGAAAAAATCCGCAAGCGCGGGGTCCTTGGCATAGGGACCGAACGCGGGATCCTTGAGGAGCTGTCGCAAGACATTGGCGGGAATAACATCGCGGGCTTGAGTGAGAAATCCGGAGGCCTTCGAGACATCGCCTTGGCGCATCGCCGTGTAGGCGGCGGTGAGAAGGGACACGGCATCGAGAGCCACTGGCTCTTGGATCGCCGGGAGATCCGCGTCGGAAAGAATCTGCAACTGCACGAGAGCGATCGCCAGATCGGTGGCAAATCGGCTGTCAACCACGTTCATGCGCCGTTGCGCGGAAAAGAGAAGCTGCAGCGCCTCGTCGTGTTTTTTTTCAAATCGCTTCAAGGTGGCCAGCTCAAAGTAGGGACGGGCATTACTGGAATCCGCAAGGATCGCCTGCCGCAGCAATTGCTCGATCCGATGCCTCGGGCTGCCCATTTTTCTATAGTTGGCATCTGCGGCCAATTTTGCCTCGATGATCGCTTGCAGAACCAGGGAGTCGGAGACGGACTCCCGGCGCTGGATGGACTCGTTCACCTTCTGCTGAGCGAGTCCCATGTCGTTGGTCAGCAGTGCCGCATTGGCGATAAGAAGCGGCAGGGTGGCAACGCCGGGGTAGGTTTTCTGGAGTTCCGTGAGCTGCTTCAGCGCGTCCTCTCCGCGCCCCTCCTGAATGTCGGTGAGGGCCTTGTCAAACGCGGCCTCAAATTCCCCGGAAAGCTCAATATTCTCCTTGAGCACTAGGGATTCAGCCTCGTCAATACCGGCTTTTGTGCCCACCGAATAAAAGACAATCCCCCCGACCACGACTCCCACAATCGCCATCACGAGGGCCCACGCGATGGGAATCTGGCTGGCAAAAAACTGCTCCCTGCGCTCACGACTCCAGAAAGCGTGCTGCTCGAGATCCACAGCCGACACCTCCACCTGCTTGGCCATCGGCATCGCAGCGAAGGCCTCGCCTTTCCCCGCAATAGAAGGCTCTCCCGCCGCCGGTCCGACTGACTGCCCGACCTCCTCCGAAGGCTCTGCAGAGCGGATGCCTGAGACACCTTTTGAGGGCCGCATACGGGCACTGGGACGGTCGGGCTCCGGACTCTCGGGAGCAAACGTCTTGAGCGGGTCGGACTTTAAAAGTTGGCTGAAAATGGAGTGCAACGCATGAGTCTGGTCGACATGTGAGGGCGGCCGTTCCTTGTCACTTTCCTTGAAGTGCTGCCTAGGGCGTGGCACGACTTTTTTAACTGGTTCCGAGGATTCCTGCTTTTCGCTCATTGACTGGGTCAAGCTAACTTGTTCGGTAAGTCACCCGCAAGCCCGGATGAAAAAACCCGGCGTTTTTCCTTGCGGCATCAAGAGCCTGCCATTAACAAGAGCCCCAGACAGCGTGGCCTCGGTGCCACGCAGTGTTCTGGAAGGGTGGCTGAGTCCGGTTTAAGGCACTCGACTCGAAATCGAACGTAGCGCAAGCTACCGCGGGTTCGAATCCCGCCCCTTCCGCTCCCTTATATTCAACAGCTTATTGGCCGAGTGCAACTCGACTGTATCACCGGGCAGGGAGTCTGGTGTTTTTGCAAGGCGGGGGGGAGTGTTGTGATCGGCTCGCACAGGGGCGAAGCGTCCTACGGGGAGCATTGCTCCAAGCAGAATACGGCTTATTTGATCGCCAACGAGGAGTGGGAAAATTCACTGTCCCACAAAGATCGCGTTCTGCTTGGCAGGGCGGCTGCGCCGGACCTGGAGGATTACCGCGCCCACAGTTCAAAGACAATGGTAATCGGGGCTCTCGGAGATTGCGGGGCTTATCGCACAGCAGGCGCTGGTGATTGAGATTTTCCTGAAAAAAAAGATTGACGGGGAGGCTGCGCGCAGAGAGTCGCGGGCGATCACGGCGATCGCGGGGGCTTTCCTCAAGGGAACAAACTCTGAGCTGCTCGCGGCTGGGCTCGCTTATGCGAGCGATCTATCGGTCACGAGTGAGATGGGGACGATGCAGGATTGGGTTAGGGAAAATGGGGTCAGCCGGGCCGCTGTGTCGAAGGCCGCGAAGTTTTGGCAACGCGAACTAGAACTTCCAGCCGGATCGCACATGCGAGACGAGCAAAAATGTCGAGCCTACAGCGAGGCTCAAAGAAACAAACATGTCCCCGCCGGTTCAAAAGTGAACTGAGACGGAACAAAAGTGGAAAAGTGTATCTGGCACGAAAATCACACTTGACCCGCTTTTTGGCGGGGGCTCGGAGGAAGCCGGAGCGTAGCGCAGGCCGGGGGGAGAGACCCCGCCAAAAAGCGAGCGAAAATAGGGATCCCCAAGCGGCCCAGAGTCGTGTCCATTTCACTGATGAAAAGCGCCAACTCCTCCATCTAGGCAAAACCCGCCTCTACCAACTTCGCTCCCGCTGGCTCCGAGACCGCAAGGCATTCCACATCCACTCCAGCGGCGGCGACCAGCGCGGCTCCTGGCCAGAGCCCGCCAACGCCTTCCTGCACGAATTCGTCCCGCTCCAAACCCCCTGCAACTTCCAACTCGTCGCCGACAAACTCCTGCGCCTCCACGGCCTCAAACGCGCCCGCTCCAGCGTCGAAGCCTACATCAAAATCCACCTACCCAGCCTCATCCCCCCGCCCCCGAAAAAACCACGCACCTACCGCCGATTCCGCCGCGCCCGCTTCGGCGAAATCTTCCAGCATTACAGATTCATCCACCCATGGTGGACCGCCTCCGAAAAACAAACCCTCCTCCTCACCCTCGACGACCACTCCGGCCTCAACATCGCGGCCGCTTCGTCCCCCGCGACACCATCTGGGCCCACTTCCAACACTTCCGCGAAGCCTTCCAACGCCACGGCATTCCCCTTTCCATCTCCACCGGCGCAATCCCAAACGACCTCTTCGCAGCCTCCCAAACCAGCCCAAACCAGCCCAAACCAGCCCAAACCAGCCCAAACCAGCCCAACCCCGCCCTGAGCCCCTGTCCACCCGCTTCCCTGCTCGATCTCCACCTCTCCCTTCGGAGTGCCTCTGGTCAGCGTGAAGCGGGAGTGCAAGAAGTTGCGCGACGAGGGAGCCGCGGGATTTTTTCGTCCACCTGTGCCCCGGCAAGGTCACAAGCTCACGGAGCAACGCCTTCAGGAAGTCCAAAACCGGCTCGATGCGGGAATGGAAGTTCCAGCCATCGGGCGTCAACTTGCGCCCCGACCCCGCCCGCAACGAACGGCGCGTCGAAATCCGTGGCCAAGCCATCCCCAACGCCACAGAAATCTGCTATCCCGGCACCACCCTCCGCCTCGTCTACCGCCGAATCAGGTCATCCGTTTTGAAATCCGCGAAGATCGCGAGGTACTCGGAGGAATAACTCCCAGAAGGAGATTGAACAAAAAGTTCACCCCCCTGTAACAGCCGATTAATCCTCTATAACCATCGCTTATTTTAACCGGCCAGCGGTCTAAAAATCGGGGCCATCTAGGCAAGCGACTCATTCACTTTTTCCCGCTGCGCTTAACACCCTTTGGACAAAAAAATTTCTTTAGCGATTTTTAGGATTACCCACATTTCCCAAAAAACCAGAATATGAAAACAAACGGATCTTCGGTTTTAACTAAATCAAAGAATGGCGGCGAATGGGCTTCGCTCTATCCTTGGAAGGCGGCCCAAAATCAATTGCAGTGTGCAACCAAGGCCATCCTGCTCGGCCTCACTGCAATCGTTTTAGGAGGCTCTCCATTCCTCCACGCCGCAGATATCACCTGGGGAAACACGGCGACAGACTACAATGCGGGCCCGAGTTGGACGGGAGGAAACGCTCCCGGCACCAGTGATGCGGCGGTCTTCAGCAGTGCCGTCACCAACCAACCCGCCCTCAGCGCCAACATCACCAACCAGCAAATCCGCTTCACGACGTCCACAGGCGGGTGGACATTGAACGGCACTTCGCCCCTCACTCTCACCAGCACCGGCACTGGCACCACCGCAGGCACGGGCTCGGCTCTCGTGGGCACCAACACCAGCGGCACAAATACCATCAACGCAGCAATCATCCTTGGCGGTGCGGCGGCGACCACGGCAACATTCAATCAAGCGGCAAGTGGCACACTCGCGATCTCTGGAAGCATCTCCAGCACCAATGCGATCACCGGCATTTCGCTGGCCGGTGCAAGCGGCTCTGTTTTTACCCTCGCGGGCAACAACACCTATTCCGGCACCACGACCCTGTCCTCGGGCAGTATCAGGCTAAACATCAATAGCGCCACCGCGATTGGAGCCGGCGCTTTGGTCTTCAATCAGACTGCAACCACGATTGACAACACGAGTGGGGCCGCGATCACGCTTGCAAATAACAACAATATTACACTGGCCCAAAATTTCACCTTTGCGGGAACCCAAGACCTGAGCTTTGGCTCGGGAAGGGCCACTTTGAGTTCAACTCGCAGCATCACTGTCAGCGCGGGCAACTTAACGATTGGCTCAATGAATGCCGATTTTACAAATGTTTCGCTCACCAAAGCAGGAGCCGGCACATTGATCCTGACGAACGCCGCTGGCGCGAATTTCCAGGGCGGAACCACATTGTCCGCAGGCACCCTCTCGCTGGGAAACAAGAGTGCACTGGGGACCGGGACACTCATGATCAGCGCCGCCTCCACAGCCCTGTCTGCCACCGCCGACCTCGGTGGTGCCAACGCGGTGGGCAATGCGATCAACCTGCGGGCGAACTCCTCGATCGTGGGAAGCAACAACCTCACGCTGTCCGGAGCCCTCACCCAAAACGGCTCAAGCCTCTCGTTGACGGTGAACAACTCCGGCGCCACCGAGTTGGCTGGCCCGATTTATCTCTCGGAAGCCTCGGGCACCGGGCGCACGCTCACGCTGGTGACGACCACGAACACCACGGTGAGCGGGGCTATTTCGAATTTCAACGGTTCGGGAGCGGCGGGCGTGTTGAGAAAGAACGGCACCGGGGCGCTGGTGCTTTCCAACTCCTCGAGCTCCTACACCGGCAGGACGGAAACGCAGGCCGGGGGCATTTTGTCGGTCGCCAAACTCGCCAACGGGGGCAGCAACAGCAGCATCGGCGCCTCCAGCAACGCCGCGGGCAACCTGGTCTTAGCCATTGGCACCACGCTGCTCTATACCGGATCCGGCGACAGCACGGACCGCCTCTTCACGATCGACGGGAGCGGCGCGGGGCTTGGCGTGGCCATCGATGCGTCAGGCAGCGGCGCGCTCAACTTCACCAACTCAGGAAGCATAGCCCACAGCACCAGCGGCCAGACGCGCACGCTCACGCTGCAGGGCAACAACACGGCGGACAACACTTTCGCCTTGCTGCTCGCCAACAATGGCGGCGGCGCCCTGTCGCTTGCCAAATCGGGCACGGGCACATGGGGCCTGACGGGGAACAGCACCTACACTGGGGCCACCACAGTCAATGCGGGTGCCCTTACCGTTGGGCATGCGAATGCCCTTGGCACCACTGCGGGCGGGGTGACCGTGTCCAGCGGGGCGGCCCTGCAACTCACCGGCGCAATCGCGGTCGGCGCCGAGGCCTTGGGCCTCAGCGGCGACGGGATCGGTTCCGGCGGCGCGCTGCGCAACCTCTCCGGCGCGAACTCCTATGCCGGCGCCATCACGCTTGGCGCGGCGACCCGCATCAACTCGGATGCCGGCAACCTCACCCTCTCGGGCGGGATCTCCGGCACGCAAAACCTAACCATCGGCGGAGCGGGCAACACCACCGTAAGCGGCACCATCGCCACCGGCACCGGCACGCTCGCCAAGGACGGCTTGGGCACCCTGGTCCTTTCGGCGAACAACACCTACACCGGCGAGACACTGGTCACGGCCGGCACGCTCATCGTCAATGGCCACCAATCCTCCGCCTCCGGCGCTGTGAGCGTGGCTGCTGGCGCCACCTTGGGCGGGACGGGAACGCTCGGCGGAGCCACTACGGTGAGTGGCATTTTAGCCCCCGGCACCAGCATCGGCGTCCTCAACGTCGCGGCGAACACCACATGGGTCGGCGCCTTGCTCGCCGGAGACGGGACGGATTGGAAATTCGAACTCGGCTCGGGCAATACGGCGGATCAGTTGAACATCACCGGCAATTTCCTCAAGAATGCCACGGCCGGCACCGTGTTCCGCTTCGACTTCCTCGGCAGTGTGCAGACAGGAACCTTCAAGTTGGTGGACTGGTCGGGAACGACGGACTTCTCCAGCGGGGATTTCACCTACACGGGCTTGGATGCGGGAAACACTGGCAGCTTCGTTCTCAATGGCTCTCAGCTTGAACTCCAAGTGGCCGCAATCCCGGAGCCCTCCACCTGGGCGCTGGGGATCGCATCTCTCCTCGTTTTTCTGTTTCTCCGGTCTCGCACAAAAACCTCGATCCCGGCACAAGCTTCAACTCCTCGCCGGGGAGTCTAGTTTCCGGGCTCCGCAGCCCGGGAAAATATGTTTCCAAACGAGATGCCAATGGCCTTCTCCCGTCACGATTCGGGATTTTCCGGAGTCGGTGGATGCATCGATCCGCAATCCCGCAGGATCAACCGCCGATCCGCATTCAGCCTCATCGAAATCACGATCTAGCACAATGCATTCATGGAAATCGGATTCCACGGGCAACATGGCGTAGTGCGTCAAGAGAGGCGCGGCATTTTGTCGCTTCTGGACTCTCCTTTTTGACGAGCCTGCGGGCCATGATCACGCGGCGCTGGCGACTCCATCCGCTCAATCTCACTTCGCCCTCGATGCCCTCAAATCCCTGACCGCAATCCACCCATCCGGCGGGTGTGACCACATAAAATGGACGATTTTCGAGCTAAAGCGCCTTGATCCGGTGGGCATAGCGCTCCATGTTTTCAAGGTTCTTTTCGTCTCCACCCGATACATTTGCGCTCTGCCAAACAGGCGCAACAATCCCGGCGGACTCGCATTGTTGAACGGTTTCCATAACCAACCACTGGACACAGGCGGATACCAGCATCGTGCTAACCGAGCCGATTTTTTGGGAAAATCCATTCATCTCCACAACGGAATCTCCATGGGGAACATGATTGTCAATAACAACATCTGAAACCTCAAAGAGATTTTTACACGAGGGGTGCCTGGCAACGAAGTCCCGGGGAGTGGCCAATGAGTGGGCCTTCGAGGTAATAGCAATGACAGTCGCTGCCCTTCGTTTTGCTTCGAGAGCGGCGTCGATTGTGGCGGCATTCATGCCGTAGATGCTGGTGATGATGAGAATATCGTCTTCGCCCAAATTCTGGGCGGCGACAACCTTGTCGCCGATGCCGGGCACCCGCTCGAGCATGGTCGATTTGCGCCCCCCTCCCGAAAGCATGAGCGAATGGTCGAATAGAGGGTTGATATTCGCAAGTCCGCCGGCCCGCCAAAAGAATTCTTCGCATCCGATGACGGAGTGTCCGCCGACTCCAAAGACATGGATCAACCGGTCGTCCTTGATCCGGGAGACCAACAAACCAGCGGCTTGGCGAATGTTTTCCGCCTCGTCTTTCTGGAGGGCTTCCAGCAGGTCTTTGACGGTTTGGAAAAAATGGCCCGCCAAATCAAAATGGGGTTTAATCGAATTCATGGAAGTGGGTGGCTTTTTTCAATTCCGGGCATAATTCGCGGATTTTCACCGGCAATCCCGATTCGATGCTCCGGTTGGCGCCAATTCCCACCAAAGCCGAAACAACTCCCTGTTCATGCCATGCGTTGCGTCCGAGGTTTTCCTTTGGTGGGTTGAGGGAAAAAGTTTGCTCTTGGATCAAGGGATCCGCGCCTCCATGACCGCCTTCGAGCCGTGGGACCTTCAATTCCTTGGGAGCCTCAAACATCGGGTAGAGCATGCACTTCGAATCGGTTGTCTTGGCAGCAGCTGGGTTGCCTTGGACGGCGAAGTGCCGTTCCTGATATTCCAACCGGCCTTTTGTGCCGCTTAAAGCAACGGTAAATCCTTCGTAGGGGAGGAATGCGTTCAGGGAATATTGCAGCGTGGCGCCACCTGTATATCGAACCAGAACGGCCATATTGTCTTCGATGGTGACGCCATCGCTAAAAACATTCCTGTCCCGAATGTAGCCATCGTGAACTTCCGCCTCGTAATACATGCGGCGGAGATCTTCATCATCATCCAGTTTGAGTGCGAAGGGATCCCCTACAGTGTCTTGGCCCGTGTAGCGTTCATACTTGAAATCCAGCCCCCGCTTGTGCGCGTTCGAGCGCCCATAGAAACCGAGTTTCCCGAAAGCAAAGACAGTTTCTGGAATGGCATCCAGCCACCAATTCACCAGATCAAAATGGTGCGTGGATTTATGGACGAGCAAGCCGCCGCTCTGGCTTTTGTCACGGTGCCAACGACGAAAATAATCCGCGCCGTGAGAGACATCGAGCATGTATTGCATGTCCACATGGACGACCTCTCCGATGGCTCCATCGGCGAGCACTTGGCGGATCAGAGTCGCACTGGGCCACCAGCGGGCATTGAAAGTGACGCGCACCTTTTTGCCTGCCTTGTCGGCCGCAAGAAGAACCTCGCCGCATTGTTGCGCATTAATGGCGATGGGTTTTTCGCAAATGACCCCGCAACCCAGTTCCAGTGCCTTGACGATGTAGAAGCAGTGGAATGCATCGACTGTTGTGACAATCACGGTATCCGGGCGCGTTTCCCGGACCATTTGTTCGAAGCAATCCGCCCCATAGGCAGGGACAGCCGAATGCTCCCAAGTTCCGCTCAACTTTTCGTTGCAATAAGCGGCGCGGGCCGGATTGGAATCGCAGATGGCAACCAGCTCCCCCTCTTCGCGGAACCGGGTTGCCAGAGGTTCAATAAAGGCTGAAGACCGGTGTCCCACTCCAACCACAGCGTAGCGTTGTCGAATCATTATGTGCAGTCTGCAAGGTGCGGGCTTCTGCGCCGAGTTGCCATTCCGCATTCCCCCAAGGCGCCGAAAGCGAATGAGTCAGAAGCCCCGGGCATGGCTGCTAGAGTCATTTTTCCGAGGGCACGACGATGCCACGGAGGATGATGTTTTGGCAGAAAATGAAAACGAGCAGAGTGGGGATGGCTGTCAGGATGAGTGAGGCGTAGATCACCGGAGCGGCTGCCACGCTCTGGAGTTGGTAGACATAAACCATGATCGTCCACATCCGGGGATCCGGGCAGACGATGAGGGCGTAGAAGAAAGCCCCGTAGGCACTGACGAAGGCCCCGAGGGCGATGACGGCGAGGATCGGCTTCGAGAGGCTCATGGTGATCATCCAGAACATGCGCCACTCGCCGGCCCCGTCGAGTTCCGCTGCCTCGTAGAGTTCCCTTGGCAGGCTGTCGAAAAATCCCTTGAGCAGGAAAATGGAAAACCCGTTGGCCAGGCCCGGGAGGACGAGCGCCCAAAAGGTGTTGAGCATCCCGAATTCCCGGAGTTGGAGAAAAACCGGGATCATGGTCACCTCAGAGGGAAACGCGAGGGTGAGCAGGAATACGAAAAGAATGATGTAGGTGGACTGGAGCTTGAAGCGCGACAGCGCGTAGGCCGCGAGGGGATTGACGAGCAGGGCTCCGAGGACCTTGAGGGAGACCAGCAGCAGCGTGTTCCCCATGGCGCGGCCGTGGAGCAGGATTTCATCAAGGACATGCCTGTAGTTCTGCGTGAGAAAGACGCCGCGCCACTGGGAACCCTCGGCGGCGAGCGCCTCCGCATCGAGTTGGGGCTGGGGAATGCGGGCATCCTCCACACCGTGGCGCTCGGAGCACCACTCGGCATAGAGTCGGTCGAGCGTCCGGATACGAAGGTCTTCCGGTTGGGCCCGAGCGCGGATGAATTCGGGCTTTCCGAGGCCGGATGCCTTGAGGCGCTCCTCGCCGGTCGGGGTGAGTTCCACGAAATCCGGCCTCACGAGTTTTGAAACGAAGGTGAACCAGAGATCCGAGCCAACCGTCGGCACGGTCGATGAAAAGGGGATCTGCGAGTGGTCTTGGAAGTCCGTGCCGTATTTGGCGTTGAAGGCGGAGATGTCCTGCCCGAGAAGACGCGGCACAAAGACTGCGCGATAATAACCGCCAGCGTCCCACGCGAATTTCCGGGAGTCCGGCACGGCGTCGCACGAGTATTTGAGGAAGGTTTCAACGAGCGGGGTGCGGTTGAGGCTGCCGCCGACGAGCGAAATGTTCGGCGGGACAATCGACTGGAAGGATTTGAAGGTGGTTCCGAGCGAGGTATTCAGGGATTCGATATCTCCGAAGCGTTCGCGCAGCCAGAGGCGGAAGTCGCGGTTTGTGAAATGGGGGACGCGCTGGCTCGAGGCGCAAAAACCCGTGGCGAAGAGAATTTGATCCGGGCGGGTTTCCGCGAGAAAGGAACGCCAGCGGCTGGTTTCCGATTCTTGCGGGGCGGGCAGCAGCGGAGGATCCCCGAGGTCGAGTCCTGCCTTGCCCCACGCCATGCGGAAGAGGTCGCTTTCGTTGCGATATTTCGCCTCGAGATACCTGTCTTTGAGCGGTTCTTCGGTAACGAGGTAGGAGGGGAAAAACATCGCATCGGAAAACCGTGTGCCCGGCTCGACCGAGCCCGCAAGCATGAGCACGAAGGGAATCACCATGGTAACGGCGCCCACTGAGAGGAGGCCATAGAAGGACGCGTAGAGCGCGCGGACCTTCAGGGAGCGTTCGGCAACGGGAGAAAAAAACATCGTTCAGATCAGGCTTTCGCGGTTTTGAATTCCATGCGGCTCAGGCGCTGGAGTTGGAGGATGGTAAAGCCGAGCATCATGCTGCCGATGATCCAGGACATCGAGGTGGCGGTGCCGAAGTTCAGGCGGGTGAAGGCCTCGAAGAAAATCATGAGCGCCGCCACCTCGGTGGCACCGTTCGGGCCGCCACCGGTCATGATCAGGATGTTTGAAGAGGTCTGGAGAGCGGCGGCGAAGGCGCCGATGAAATTAATCGCGACGAGGGCCTTCAGGCCGGGCAGGACGACATGCCAGGTCTTGCCCAAGAAGCCCGCCCCGTCGAGTTCGGCGGCCTCGAATTGCTCCTCGGGGATGGTTTTCAGGGCGGCCAGATAAATGAGGCATCCCGGGCCAGTGGAGGCCCAGATTCCCGGGATCACGCAGGTGAGCATGGCCAATGCGGGATCCTGTGTCCACGGGCGGGAGGCGTCGAAGCCGGCCAAGCGGAGCATTTGGTTCAGCACTCCCTCGCCGTCGAAGAGCGCGCTCCACAAGAAGAACACGGCCGTGCCACTAAGGACCGCGGGCAAATAGTAGAGCGTGCGAAACAGGATTTTTTGCCTCGGAATAAGGTGAAGCATGTAAGCGAGGAGGATCGGAGCCGCAAAGCCGAAGGTCAGATTGAGCGCCGCAAAATAGCCGGTGACCAGAATGGATCTCCAAAAGCCGGCGTTGAAAAGAACGCTCGCAAAGTTGTCCAGCCCCACAAAAACGGACGGGAGGAGAATCTTGTAATCGAGAAAAGCCAGTTGGGCGCCACGAATCAGAGGGATGTATTCCCAGATCAGCAGGAGTGCTGAGGCAGGTAACAGGCAAAACCAGGGAATCCAAGAGCGCGAGGAGACCGGTTTCGATCCCTGTTGGCCGGAACGCAGAAAAGAGCGGCCGGTTTGGAAAATCACCCCAATGAAGGCGGCGGCGATGAGGGTTACGACCCCAGCGGTGACGATGCGGCGGAAGCGCATTTCTTCGGGATCCACATGGCCGACCATCCGTTCGTTCGTTCGCTCGACCGCGCGGTCGAGAATCGAGCCGATTTCCCGCAGGAGCGCCTCCCGGTCCCCCCGATCCCACGCTTCCCGGACTTTTCTGGAAAGCAACATTTCGTCCAGCGGGTAGGTCATTTCCAGGTAGATGAGGTTGCAATTTCGTCCGTAGGGTTCCGGTTTTCCGGTGGCCATGGATTCGGCGAGCTGTTCCTCGAGGCTCGGCTCAAGGAGGACGAGCTGTTCCTCGAAGCCGTGCCGGCGGAGCTGGATGGGATTCAGGATGGAGGCCTGGCCGAGGTCCACAAGGGTTTGAACACGGATACGCTCGGCCTCCTGGCTGGTTACGAATTTCAGGTATTCCCAGGCGGCGCGCCGTTTTGCCGGCTCCTTGATGCCAGAGAACATGGCCAGAATTCCGGCATTGATTTCCGCCCCATGGCCTGCGCGGGGACCGAGCGGAACAGGGGCGAACGACCAGATTTCTGGATCGATGGGGACGGGGTCGCCCACATAACGGAACATCATCCCGATACGCCGCATTTCGTCCACGGTTGGAAAGCGCGCGGTTCGGAGGGCCGAGCGTTCCCCCTCCGCCAAGCGGTAGTAGAAGGCATAAGCCTCCACGGCACCGGGCGAGTTGAAGGACGCCCTCCATGTGTTCGGGGAGATTTCCACGACAGCATCGCCCCCTGCGCCCCGCAGCAGATTCATGAGGTGGAAGGCTGCGGAACTTCCCGAGGGCAGATAGAGGCCTGCGTAAGAAGGGCCGAGCGACTTGATTTTTTTTGAGAACTCCGAAAGCTCCTCCCAATCGCGCGGGGCGCGCGGCGGGAGACCAGCGCGGCGGAAGAGTTCCTTGTTGAAAAACAGGCCGCTCACAAGGGGCGAAGTGGGCAGGCCGTAGACATGAGTCTGGCCTTCGGGCCCGGCTTTGCGGATCACGGGGAGGAATTGAGGAAGCACTCCGGCGAGGATCTCGGTGCCATTTTTGCGCTCCTCCTCGATAAAGGAATCCAATGGCGCGGCGATGCCCTGCTGGATGTAGGTGTCGCTGCTCCTCAGATTCATCTGAATGATATCCGGGGCGATACCTCCAGCGATCATCATCATCGTGGAGGCCTCCTTGTTCATGCCTTGAATATTGAGACCTTCGGCGGAGCGCACCCCCACGCCGGGATGGCGTTTTTGGAATTCGGCAACGACCCTTTGCTCCGCTATGGAAGACGGGTCGGTGGCCACATCCCCTGGCAAGCCTTGGATGCGGAGAAGAATTTCTGGTTCGGTTGCGCCTTGGAGACCCTGCAGCAGGAGCGCTCCGAGCATCGCAACCGCGATCGCATGGCGCGGCACCGGAAATGGCTTCAAAATCCACATGGTGGAAAGCCCCTAGTCCAAATCTACACGCTCGATAGTTTCCATCCGCCCGGATTTGAGCGAGCGTTGCATGGCTTCCAGAATGGCAATTGGAGCCAACATGCGTGCTGCTGAAAATGGCACCTTCCCAAGGGCGAGCAAATCGCAAATGAGAGAAGCGCTTTTGAGATACGGGAGGGCGTCGCTTTCGTCGGGTTGGCAGAGCGTTTTTCCATCGTCCAAATGCGCCGTCCAATGAAAGTTCGGGTTGCCATCCAAAATCAACTGCAGGGTGGCACTCCTCCCGCCGGAAAAAAGAATCACTGCGACCGCATTTCGACCGGAAACATGGCAGGCTACCGATTCCGCTTCTGTGCCCAGGACTTCGACAGCCGCATCGACCTGATGGATGCCATAGAAAAAAACACCCCCGTAGATGCTTTCGATGTCGCATGGGCCGCAGGAATGCAATGCGCGCGCCCCGCCGGCAGCGCGGATTTCACAGGCGAAAGATTGGAACCGGGTCTGCAGCGGCTTGGAACTGAATGTCAGGAGCGGAGCCTTGTGGCTTTGCGCAAACCGCAGCAGCCCCCGAGCTGTGTCCAGGCAACAAGTGATCGGCTTGTCCGCAAATACAGGCATGCCCAAAGACAGGAAATGACGGACAGGTTCCTCGTGGAGATTCCCATGACGATGGTCGATCATCACCCCATCCACCTGGCCCTCCATCGCCCGCCAGTCCTCGACTTGATTGGGAATGCGCCCAGCGCTTGCGGTTTCAGCACGCAGTTCGGCGGTTTCGCCCCAGAGATGGGTGACTTGCATGGGAACGAGACCTTTCAGATTGCAGATTTCTGCGATTCTCAAGGCGTGGGAATTTTCGGAACCGATGATTCCGAGTCGGACGGGTTGGTTGTTTTTTTCCATAAATTTCAAGCCGGGTGGGAGCGATCCGCCGGGGATGCGGGGGGACTCGGAATCCAGTTCAGGCGTCCATTCGCAAACGATGCCATTTTTTCCAGATTCATAAAAATGTCTTTCGTGAAGCCATCACTCCCGTGCGCCCGGCCCGGGAGTTCCAACAACTCGGCATCGCAGCCCGACGATTTGAGTTTGGCAACCATGCTTCGCGCCGACGCGATGGGACAGGAAAGATCCTCGTCGCCGTGCACCATGAAGACCGGCGGCAGGCCCGGCCGTATGTTCTCAATCGGCGATGCCTGATGCCAAACCCCAGGCTTCTCGGCGTAGGTCGCCCCGATGGCGTCCAGTGCCAGATAACTTCCCTGAAAGTCGTTCACGAGGTCGCAGATTGCGGCGTTTAACAAGACCAGATTGATGTTTGCGCTCCAGTTTTCATGAAGTCCCTTTTCCTCAAAATCACGGCTTCCGTTGGCAGCTGCGGCAAGGAACGCCCATTGGGTTCCGGCCGAGCTTCCCATCGTGATGATGCGCTGCGGATCGATGCAAAAATCGGCGGCAAGGGAACGCAGCCAGCGCGCACAGGTGCGGACATCTTTCAAGGCCGACGGGTAGAGCCCGCTCTGCGGCGGTCGGTAGTAGAGAGTGATCGAAACAAAATCGTGCTCCAGGGCAAAGTAGGCGCACTGTCGCTCGCCTGCGCGGGAAGGGTTCTTTCCACAAGCCCAGTCGTGCAAAAAAATGAGCGCTGGCCGCGGCGTCGAGGTTTCTCCGGTTCTGTGGAACACATCCGCCTCGAGCAGGAATCCGGTGTCGGTAATTCCCAGCGGGATATGATCGAGCATGGTGACGCCCTCTGGCAAAAGGCCCATGGCGTTCGCCGGATCGTTACGGAGCAGATCCAGAAACTGCTGGTTGCCGATTTTTTTAAAAGGGGGTGAGGGTTTCATCGACTCGGTCTCTATTTCGATCGGGACTGGTTGATTTGGTCGTTTGTTTTCCATTGTTGGTCGGCTTCCAATCGAAGAGATGCGGGATAAATCAACCCCCAGTCGCGGCGTCTGAGAAACGAATCCAAGGCGTCCTTCAAGTTGGGTCGCAATGTGCCATCGAATTTCAAACAGCCGTGGACAAAGACCCTCAGGCGGTCGAGGTCGACCATTTCGGGATGCAGCCAGAGAGTCGCGCTATCGGTGTTTTTTGCCGCAACCTCGACCGTGCGCCCATCGCGCAACCAGGCTTCCGCCATGGCTGCCCGCACTTGTTTGCGTTTGAGTAGAACCTCAAACTGGTTCCAATCCTCTTCAGCCCAGTCGCTGCAGGGAGTCGTGACTGCTTGATCGAAACAGATCGTGTCGCCTCCGGGATCGCCAACGCTCAACCACCTCAGATGCGGCGAGGGCTCAAGCGCCGCGAATTTCTCCGCCGGTTCGCGTCCGGCGGGTGATACGGGAAAGCGGCGCCAATCCTGAAAACAACTACTCCCCCTCGGCGAGACGGCAGTCACACGGGGATGAAACGGATTGCGCCTGACCCCGCGAATGTGGTGCAACCATTCCAAGAGGACCCTCCGGGCCTCAGAGATTTCGTGTCCGCCGGGGTATTCACGGAAGTGATGGGGGATTCCAAGCTCCTCCAACCTCCGGTGGGCAACTCTGCCGAAGGCGACATCCGTGCCATGGCGCCGCCGCTGGAACACCGCATCGTTTGTGCCCTGGGCGAACCAAAAGTCGGTCCCCTCGACCACAGGCCAAACGGCCAAATCCCATGACCCGGCCAGCGCAAGAACCGAGGCGAACCGGTCCGGCATTCTTTGGGCCAGATGCATGGCTCCGAGGCCCCCCATGGAATGTCCGGAGAGGCAGATTCGGTGCGGGTCTATCGCATAGTGGCTTTCCATTTCTCCAATCAGGTCGGCCAGATATTCATCCACGCAGGGATGGTTCCAGCAGGCGAATGAATCGAGTCCGGGAGCCACCGGCATGCAGACGATGAAGCCGGATTCCATAAACAAATCCTGAAACCCCTGAATCTGTTCCCTCCACATTTTGGAAGGGGTTTCCGGGGAGCTGAATTTTCCGCCCCCATGCAAATGAATGATCAGTCCCCTCTGTTCGTCCGGCGAATAGTCCGGCGGAACAAAAAGCGCCATGAGGGCCTTCGGATGTTTTTTGCGGAGGCGCGGAATCCGGAACGGACGATCGAGGATAATGCCTGTGGGAACTCCTTTTCGCGGAGGAACCGGTTTAAGTTTTTCAATGACGCTGCTCCATTCGCCCCTCCACTCCTCCAAATGCCGACCCAGACTCGAATCGGCCGGGTTTTGAAGGTATTTGCTGGCGATGCCGACAATGTTTTCGGAGGTTTTTTTCATGGAGTGGCGCCTGCGGCCGGTTGCGGCGGGCATGCAAGGGGAATGGCTTCCTGCCTGTATTCGGCTTTTGAAGGCGAGCCATTGCAAACATGCACCACCGGAGCCTGCGGATGGAGATGGTGGATGAAACTTGAAAGAGTCCGCCAAGGGAAAGCGTCGCTGTCGTTGCAAATGGCAAAGTGCCCGTTTTGTTTGTCGCGCGAGATGCTTTTGAGGCAATCCACGGAGATGCGGCCTCCAGCCTGCCCAATCAACTCAAGCCCGCGCTTGTAACGGGTATGGCTGCTCTGAAGCGGGATTTCCGCATAGCGGCTGAAGTCCGTGAAACTGCGGGATTCCTCCAAGAGAAAGTGATTGGCGTAAACCCACGAGCCGCTCCCGACAAAACGGTGAACCATGCGGTCGGGGCAGAGTTCCACCACCAACCCCCGCCCCGCAACATCGGCAAAAAGAAAAACGACGCCCTTTTTATACCCGGCGGTGCCACAGATTCCGCGGGCAAGGACATCGCCGAGGACCTCCAACGCCTCATGGCAATCCCTGGCTCTTTCGGCCACGAACCTCAGGACATGGCAGTCGCTCAAGGCCGGATTCGCAGGCAGGCTTGTGATTGGCGACCCCGTGTTGGTCCCCCCGGCCAATCCGTGTGAATTGGAAAAGTGAGCCCAGCCGAGGTTGCCGGAATTGGTGCCAAAAAGACACTGCCGGTCATCGCCGCCGCTGCGAGCCCAATATTGGGGATGTGGCGCCTCGTCGCGGATTTTCATAAGGAGTGGATGGCCATCGGCTGATGCATCGCCAACGATCAGAAATGAGGTGCAACCGCCGAGGTAGAATTGATTGGGGGCTTGCGGGCGGCAATTGGCTAAGAGCAGGTTCTCCACCGGGATGGACGCCGCGCGCGCGAATCCGCACACCTCCTCGAGCCACTCTGGAGCATGGCGCGCCAGTAGTGCCTCGAACAACCGCACGCGTGCGGCATCGACCTCGAGCGCCCGCTCCGCATGGAGGCAACCGCCAAGGAAATTGCCAAGCAAAACTCCGCGCGCTTCCGCAGCGCCAATCAGGTTCAGGCAGCAGTCCGGGTTGCTCTGGGGAAATTCCACGGGAGTCGGGTTCATTATTTTTTAGGTGGACGGCATGTCTCTCCCTTCCTGACGCACAGTGCCGCCAATGCTACGGCCGCACCGCCCCTTGCACCCAATGCCCGCATATCCGCCACTGTCCTGGCAAACCAAGGGAATTCCATCACAAGGCCGATGGAGCCAAACCGCTCCTTGCAGTAATTCTTCCAACTCCGGTTCGCGGGCGGCGTTTCTGTGGCGCCAATGGCGGCAAGGAAGTCCGCAGTGGTTTGAATCCTCCAGCGCTTGAAATGGAGACTGTCCGCTGGAAGAAATTCCACGATTTGGTCTGCCATCTCACGGTCATTGGCGTAAAGCCCGTCCTCGAACCGGTGGGTCCAGTTGTGGATATTCAAATAAACATCCGGTCTTGCGCGATCCAACGCCGCGCGTATGGCGTCGTGAGCGGGGTCGGGTTTGGTATTCACCCGGTTGAGGTCAGCCCCGCGCTCCCAAGTCAGTCGGCTCATGCCGTTAACCACGCCGTCAGGATTCGTCATGGGAAGGAAGCAAAAATCGAACTGGTTGCGAAGATACCCTGCCACGCCCGAGCCAGCGGCCAGGCTTTCGAAAAATCCCTCCACAAAATAGGAGCCTGCGGTTTCATAGGCATGGTCGCGTGCTTGAATAAAAAAGGTCGGCGCGTTCGTCCTCGGCGAGGGCAGCCTGAGCAACGGAATGCTTCGCCCCTCGCGGCTCTTTCCCGCCTCCTCGAGCAGGGCACCGCTCGACAATGCCCGCCGCAGAAAATCCTGCAAATCGCTGTGGTTGTATTCCGGGCTTCCGGCAAAAGCCGTGACACCCGGGGGAAGTTGAAGCCCATAGCGGATGCAGACAGACCCTGGATCAACGCTGGTTGCCGGGGTTCCGACGAGCATTTCCCATTCGCCGCTGCCGGGCGGCCGCCAGTAGGCAAAATCCAGATTGCAACCGTGTGCGACCTTTCCCCACTCAACCAGCAATTCAAAATCCACAGCAACTGGCGAGGAATTTTCCAGCCTGACCGAGAGGCGCGCGCCGCCCAAGTCCTCTTCGTCCTCCCCGGGTTGCATGCGAAATTGGGGAAACACCCGTGCCAACGAACCGCCATCCCGGCGCACTCCGCGTTCGTCGGCGGGGCAACTCCCCTCGTGTCCGACGGTCAACGACACGCTGGAATTCATTGCGAACCTTTGGCGGTGGATTCCAGTTCGCTGATTTGGACTACGCGCTTCTCCGCCATGGAGATTTCCCCGGCGAGCGGCACCAGAAGGCTTTGCCTCGCCTTCCCGCCTCCTACAAGCGGCTCATTTCCTTCCGCGATGCAATCGAGGAAATCCCGGAAAAGCCCACCTCGCAGTTCCCCCGGCTCATCCACCTCGAATGTTTTTCCGTTTGCTTGGACAACATGGATTCGCTCGCCTTCCGAATACTGCACCCAAAGGCGTCCCTCGGTGCCCTGCACACCCATTTGCCTGTCGTGCACATTTTCCATCAGAAAGGAGATTTCCAGCATCCCGCGAGCGCCGTTCTCGTAATCGTAAACGACATACGCATTGTCCACGATGTTGCTTTCATAGCCATGGGGTGCGTGGTGTTTTCGAATGTTGCCCGTGGCATAGACGGAAAGCGGATTGCTCCCGCCCATCCACATGTCCATGATATCACAGTGGTGACAGTTTTTCTCCACCAGCGATCCACCCGAAAGTTCGGAGTCCCAGACCCATTTTTTGCCTTCCCGGAACGGATGCCGGTATTCCACACACCAAGTCATGACTGGCTCGCCGATTACGCCCTCTTGAATCATTTTTTGAATCCGATGGTAGCGTTTCCTGTAATTCATTTGCATTCCAGTCGCCAGAATGACGCGGTTGGACTTGGCGGCCGCAATGATTTTGTCGCAGCGGGCGAGGCTGATATCCAAGGGCTTCTCGCAGAGGACATGGATTCCGCGCTGCATGGCGGCCACAGCGATTTCGCAATGGGTGTTGTTGGGGGTGGAAATGTAAACTCCATCGGGCTTCGTTCGGTCAAAAAGCTCCTCGCAGGAAAGGAAGCCGGGAACATTGTATTTGAAAGTGCTTGAGTAGATCGCCGCCCCGTCTGTTAACCGCTGCTGGTCCGATTCGCATACACCGCAAATAGTTGCATTCTCACCAACAAACGGAAGACTTCCGTAATGGCAAGCCCGGTGTCCGAGTCCAATGACAGCAATTTTCAAGGGGGGCGCTCCTTTATTTGGTTTTGATTCCAGCGTGTCGCTCATGGCATTCATAATAACTTCCGTTCTTTGATCTAAAACGGATTTTCGCCCCATTCGGGGGGAAAGTGAATGATTCGCCTGCGGCAAATTTGCCTCCCCGCCCTGAATGCTTGTTGTGTGAGCAAAGGCACTTTGTTAGTTGATTTTCCTTGATCGCAAAGCGCCCCATGCGTTCAGCACCAGCTTTCCACTCTGCATGTCCGAATCCCGAGAAACCCAAAGGAACGGTCCCAGTCGACTTCAAGTTCTGAAATCCGGGGACTTGGTTTTTATCCGCAGTCCGTTTTGTCCCAGTTTGGATTTGTTGGTCACAACCGGCCTCGGGGTCAACCGCCAGATTTCCTTTTTGCAGACGCGCCTCATTCCGCGGGGGGCAAAAATGGAACCAGGCCAAATCGCGGAAGGAGTCTTGATCCACAAAACCTCGGATGATTCGACGCCCTGGCACATCAATGGGACCTACATCGGGGGCAATCATGGCTGCGCCGATGCAATTCAGATTCACTGTCCGGACCACGGCCTTGGGCTTTCGGATACCGGGGGCGAGTGGATGGACGACGCGGGGGTTCGCTTCCATGTCCTGAGTGTTCCGGACTGCGACACCGTGCAGGTCCTCTCGGAAAACCACGGGAAGGGTGCGGTTTGGAAATTTTGCCCTGAAATTTCTGGCGCAAGGCTGCGCCGGCTTTCCGGTTTTGGTCCCGCCGCCTTGGCGATTGAAACTCAAAAACGAATACAAATCGTTCCATCCGTCCGCGTGTTGAGGCAGGAATTTTTGGCCGACGGCGCAATGCCTCTCCGCGATGGCGAGCCACTCGAGTGCTCGTTCCTTGACCTGCTCGAGGAGCAGGAACTGGTGAACCCCGGGGAGGTGCTTGCATTCTTGCTGCGCCGACCGGGAACCAAGCCGGATTTCCTTGCCGCAGGGCTTGCAGCAGTCCTGCGGAACCGGATTGTTTACCGTTTCCGACCGGATGGTTCCACCATGGTGGAGACCAACAGCGAGGCTTTGCAGGATTTTGAAATGGGGCACATGGGCTTTGTGCAGGCTGCGCCGCTCGTCCTCGGGGAGTTCGACACCCATGAATATCTCGTCCCGGGGACAGTGCCTTTTGAAGCGGGTGGAACGGGTTTCGACTTCGCATCCATGCAGGACTTCGCGCCCGCGCTGCTGGCGGGCATTGCCTTCTCCGCGGGGGGCGGCAACTTGCTGGATGCGGAAAAGCCGCCACACCGGTTCCTCCAGTTTTTGGGGAAAAAGGAAGGCGGGTCGGTCCGCCGCGAAATCGGGTTTGCGCTCGGCTATTCGCCGGTTGCGGGGATCACCGCGCTGGGACTCCGCGCAGGCTGTGTGGGAACCGCGGGCGTGATTTCCCAAAAAAAGAAAACCTACCCGAGGGCGGTGGACCAAAAGCTTTGCAAAAAGGTATCCGCAGGCGAGGCCTTCCATTGCTTGGCCTACCGACAGTATTTCAATCCCGCCGCGGTGTCTCAAGCCGCCTCCTGCCACTGGCACCGGCATGGAGACGCAATGCTGGTGTTTGCCGATTTTCTTGAACCCGTTGCCAGCGGATGCCTGGCCCTGCCGCCCTTTTTCGCGGGCAGGCGCTTTGGAATCCTGGAGCAGTCGCCAAATGTATCCTTGGAGGAAACCGTTCGGATTCCACCGGCCGGATTGCGCTTTTCCTCGCAGGCCAAGTCGGGCTTTCTTGTGCTCTCGGTCGAGGCGGAATGATAGACTGTTCGGGCCCTATCCATGCCAACGGGGGCGGGTTCCATGAATCATCCACCCGGGTGGATGATTCACTTTTCTCGGCCCAGAAAATTCTGAAGGCAGTGTCTCCGGCACCTTGTGTTACAAGGTGACTTCTATGAACTCATCGTTTCCCAGAGGAAATTGGGCCACGCTTTTGCTTCCTATTTCCGAGGCGGACGGGATCGACTATGCTCTTCTGGAGCGGGAGATCGATCATTTGATCGAAGCGAAAGTGAACGGGATTTATTCGAACGGGACAGCCGGCGAATTCCACACCCAGAGCACCGCTGAGTTTTTGAAGGTTAATAGCATTCTTGCTGAAAAATGCCACGCCTCGAAAATGCCTTTCCAAATAGGGGCCAACCACCCTTGCGCACAGGAAACCTTGGCACGCATCGAACTCAGCCACGAACTGAATCCCACGGGCTACCAGGTGATTCTGCCGGATTGGTTTCCAGTGACCGATCTTGAAGCCCGGGCTTTTCTCGCCAGGATTGCCGAGGCGGCCGGCCCAGCTTATCTGATCCTCTACAACCCGCCGCATGCGAAGCGCCGCTTGACATTGGAGGAGATCGCCACGCTCTCGGAAGCCATTCCTCAGTTGGTCGGCGTGAAACTTCCCGGCGGAGACAGGGAATGGTATTCGGCCATGAGGCGGCTCGTGCCCAGCCTCTCGGTTTTTATTCCGGGCCATTTCATGGCGACAGGACTGAAACAGGGGGCGCACGGCAGTTATTCCAATATTGCATGCTTGGACCCGCGCCGGGCCCAGCGGTGGTATGAAACAACCTTGCAAGACCCGGAATCGGGGATGGAAATCGAACGCCAAATTCTGAAATTTTTCGACGAACATCTTTTCCCTCTCATCCGCACTGGATATCCCAATGCGGCCATTGACAAGCTCCTAGCGGCAATTGGTGGATGGGCTCCCATCGGAACCAGGCTGCGGTGGCCCTATCGCTTTCTTGATGCCTCCAAGGCCGACGAGTTGCGCGGAGTGGCCCATGACACGCTGGAGGGCTTTTTTGCCTTGTGATGAACCGCACGGCACACCTCCTTATGGAAACAAAAAAATGAACGAGAATCAAAACTGCCCCACAAGCCCTCCCTCTGATGCCCTGGCCGGGCTGGCCAGGAACGCCGCTGCGATTGAGGACTTCATCGAAAGCCACCTGGTCGACGGCGACGGGTTACTGCGATGCTACGTGAATGCAGACACCTTGGAACCTTGGACCGCTGAAGAGTTCCAGCGTCACAATTACACGATACATTTCCACAAGGTGGAGCGAGGGACCGCCTTTGGCGCGCTAGCTTACGAGGATTCCCTGATGGCGACCGCAGAATTCGCGCTGGGCAGGATCGCCAAGCACGAGTGCACCGGCGAGGCCCTGCCACTTGCGGCCGCAGCCCGCCAGGCGTCTGCCATCCATGCGGTCTTCCGCGAAGGAGAGAAATTCGAGGTCGGCTACCTGCCCAAGCCCCACGGGGGTCTCGCCAAGGCTTCCTGGTCGCATGAGATCAGCCACGATCAATACATCAAGTCCATCCTCGCGTTGCGCACATTCCAACGCTACGCGCCCCCCTCCCAGAAAAAAGCCATAGACCGCCAAATCGTATCCGCAGCGGACTACTTCATCGTCCGCAATTTCCAGTATCCGCGCCGCGAGTGCATGGTTGTAACTCCGGAAACCCGCGCCCACACGCTTGCCCTTTACATTCCCCTGCTGGTCCTCGCCGGCAAGATCACCGGAAACGCGTCCTACACCGAAAGGTTGCCGCGGTTCGACGCCTTGCTCTCGGCCTTGGCGAGCGGTTCGTGGGTGGGGGACCTCGACCACCTGAACGCCAACTCAAGCAGCCTGCTGGTGGAAGGTTTCCACCTTGCGCTCGAGGAGGGGCACCAAGACCCGCGCTTGACCACAATCATTGGAAATTTGTGGGAGCGCCACATGGCGCTCATCGGCGAGGACGGGCTCTCCCCGGAGGACAGCGGGCAATCCTACCGCAGCGCGCGTGTTTTGCGGGTCGCCGCCTTTGCTCCCATCGTCGACACCTATTTCCCGGGAGTGGATGCATCGAAGGCCGCGATCAAGATGTTGCATGCGTTGAACGACCCCCGGCGCATGCTTTGCTGCTTGGATTCGGGGGTCCCTACGATGGATCCTTTCCTGCACAAGGCGGTTTGCGAACTCGGATTGACATCCTGGTTGCTCGCCTACTGGCGCCTGGTTGGCCAGAGTCGGGCGGGTGCGCCAAAGGGCCCTTGATCATCCGTGCCTGCCCTGCGTGAAAACCCCGGTTCAGTCCTTCTGTGGCGTCCCTCAGATTTGGGCGAGACCGGGCTCGATGAAATGCCAAGGGCGCGCAGGCAGCTGGAATTGTTCAGCCAACCACCCGTAGGCGTCCCTGATCGAATCAGCGGTCGGATCGTGCCCTGCCGCATGGTGGATGAATCCCACGCGGTCGGTGTGACCAAGGAGCTCATAGACTTTGGAGGCTTCCCACAAAAACTGCCGCGACTCCGGGCGGTCGGCCTCCCCGCCGATCAGCAGAAATGGTCTGGGCGCGATCAATCCCAGCAGGTGGTGGTTGCCAAAGGGAAAGCCGGGCGCGGAAATTTTTCCGCCGTAATACCAAGGTGCGTTCCAGTTGGTGAAATTCCAGCCAATCCCGAAATCGGAACAGATGGCAGCCTTGATGCGCTCGTCGTAGGCCGCTGTCATGAACGCCATCTTCCCGCCCAGCGAGTGCCCGATGGCCACTATGCGTTCCGGATCCACACCATCTTGCGCCAGCAAGAAATCCACGGCCCGGATGGTGTCCGAAACCAACCTGCCCGCTCCCGTCCAGTCCGGGTTTTTCGCCAGAAGTTGTTTCGCAGCCTCCCCCCATGCATCCAGACCTTCATACTTTTCCGCCCCGGCCACGGTGTTGTAGGGAAACGCTTCGATGCAGACCACCTTGTAGCCCTGCTGCACCAAGTGGTAGGCAAACTGCAACTCCAGATGCTCGGTGATGGGACGGTTGGCAGCGAGATCGTATCCGACCATCCAATCTGGCGTGTAGAAAGGAACAACGGCCCCCGGCGCTTTTTCGCCGGACCCGCCCAAGGGTTCCAGAAGAACCGTCAACGCCGTGGCACCGCCGGTTGTTGGCAGGCGGTAAACCGAAGCGTTGCATCCAGGGCGAGAAAATTCCGCTTTTTTTTCAGGGAGACCGTCCGATTCCGGTTCCGCAGCGAATCCCAGCGTGTCCAGCCAGCCCGACCTGATTTCAAGCCTTTTACTCACCCACGAGGAGGGCGGTTCATCCAGCGACACCAACGATTTCAAATTTACAGGGATTCCGAAGTCGTCTGTTTTTTTGATGCCGTATTTTTCCGAAAGAGTTCGCATATGATTGTTCATATGTCCCGGGTTTTCGGGATGCGAATCCATGGCGCACCTGAAGATTTTCTGCAAACCAACCATGCATTGAGCCCCAAACCACCTGCAAAAGCCCAATGAAACGAAGCGAAATAAACTCCCTCATCCGGTCCGCCAAATCCTGTTTTGAAGCTCATGGATGGTCCCTCCCGCCGCATCCGCGCTGGGATGTGACAGACTTTGGCCTTGGCGATTGGCGGAACTTCGGGCTCGTTCTCGTCAATCTCGCCGAGGAGCCCGAATACTGCGAGAAACTCATGTATGCGAGAAAGGGCATGGCCACCCCTGCCCATTGCCACCGCAAGAAAAAGGAAGACATCATCTGCCGCTGGGGATGCCTTGCTGTTCAAGTCTGGGCCAATGCACCGGACATTTGTGAGGGGCGGGCGTTCCAGTTGCAGGTTAACTGCGAATCCGTGCGCGTGGAGTCCGGCCAAACCATTGAACTCCGGGCCGGGCACAGGGTCACGCTCGTTCCAGGTGTCTACCACGCGTTCATTCCTTTGAGCGCCGAATGCATCATCGGAGAGGTCTCCACGGCAAATGACGACCTCAATGACAACTTTTTCATAAATCCGGGTGTTGGCCGCTACCCTTGTGTTGAAGAAGACGAGCCTGCGGTTGTTCGCCTCCTCGGCGACAGAATCGCTTAATCTTGGGGCAAGGAGATGGATTGCTTGCCTCCGGCGTCCCGTCCATGGTTTCGATGATCCTTCCAGTCGTGCTTTTGACCATTTCGCCGATGCCGAAATGATGCATTCTGGAGTCTGCGTTGATGAGGGCCGTTGCCGCAGGAGTGATGGCATTTTGTGCAATTTCAGTCCGGCAGGCGCAGGACCGTTTCGCCCTTTCTCAACTCCACTTCAGTAACAATGTTTACAGGCCCTTTGGTGCGGCCCTCGATCTGGTCAATCAAGGCATCCACTGCGACCCTCCCGAGCACCGCTGGACGCTGGTCGATAGTTGTGATCGAGATCGATTGGTCTCCAGATCCTGAATTTCCAAAAGCAGCGATGGACACATTCTCAGGCACCCTGATTTTCATGTGGCGCAGCACCCGGATGGCCTCGCTTGCAACATGTATGGAATCGAAGCCCATTGCCGAGATGCGGTGGTCTGCCTTCAAAATTTTCTTCAGGACGGTCGGGAGATCGTGATTGGTCTTTGAAAAGAAATGCAGCCGCGAAGCAGATTTGGTGAAGCCGCGCGCCTTGAATGCCTGCAGGAAGCCTTGAGCACGCAAGAGGAGGTCCTCCCTTTTGCTGTCCTGACAAACAAAGGCAACCTCCGTGTGGTTGTTCTCCATAAAGTGCGAGGCGAGGAGCGCTCCGCCTCTGGCATGGTCGATCTGCACTTGGTTGGCCATTTGGTGGGGCACGGAAGTGTCCAGATAAAGGTTTGGAATGGAGGGGATTTCGCGTTGGTCCGGGCGGTTGACGATGATTCCCTTGATGCCTGTGGCAAGAATGTAGCGTTCGTGCTCGAGAATCTCTCTTTCGGAATTGAAGGGATGGGATTGAAAGAAACACAATCCATAACCTCGGGCACAAGCCCCTTCCTGGATGGCGACCAAAAGGTGGGAGAAATAGGAACTTGGTCGCAAATTCATCGAGATTCCAATGGAGGACATGCCTTTGGCTATGGGGTTCGCAACAAAAGTCCCCGCTCCCTTGCGGCGCTCCAAATAGCCTTGGACAACCAGTCCTGACAACGCTTTGTTGCAAGTCGTTTTGTTGGCTTTGAAACGCTGGGCCAGTGAGTATTCGGAAGGGGCCTTGTCTCCCACCTTCAAGCGACCCGAGCGGATCGCACTAAGGACATACTCCCGGACGATCTCGTGCTTGGAAAGAGGTGTTGACATGGAGGCTTTTTTTGATGCGGAACGAGCAAATTCAAACAATTTTTAACACATATTTCAGGGAAACCCAAAAAAAGTTTGGAGTTGAAAAATATGTGAATGATTCTCTTTTTCTCAAATCATCGTAAGAAACATGCGGGATTGGTTCGGAGATGGTAGATTTGCGGTAGTGATTTCCGTTTTCAATTCAGAGGGCCGCTGTCAATTTCGCCATAAATGGAGCCCTGTTTTGGTTGCCGATCGGCTCCAGCAAGGTGTGGGCAAACTATGAATGCGGGTTTTGGCATGGCTGATATCACGCCGCAACATCGAATGCGGTTGGCTGGATTCTCTGCCAGGACGGGGTGGGCGGATGGGGCGAATGATCCGCTTCTCGCTTTTGCGAGTTACTTTGAGGATGGAAGCCAGCGACTTCTCATGGTGGCACTGGATCATCTGGGATTGGCGAGGTCGGAAAGCGCTCCGTTGAGGCGGGCCATTGCGCGGGCAACGGGCGTTGCGGAGGAAAATGTTTGGATCCACTGCACCCATACGCACGGCGGTCCGGAGCAGGACGCGCGATATCTGGCCGCTTTGGAGGAAAAACTTTCGTGTGCGGCCGTGGAAGCAATCAAGTCTGTGGAACCCTGTGCATTCGCTTGTTCAAGCGCGGCTTTGCGTGGCCACTGGTTCCATAACCGGCGCGCACTCACCGCGGGATTTCAGCCGGTGGATGACACCGCTTCGCTGGGTGCGTTTTTTGCCGGGGGAAGGCTCCGAGCCATTATTTACTCCGCAGCATGTCATCCAGCGTGTTTAGGGAACCGAAATATGCTCTACACCGCCGATTGGCCCGGATTTGTGCGGTCTGCGATTTGGAAAAAGCCCGGCATGGAGGGCATACCAGTGATTTTCTGTCAGGGAACATCGGGGGACATCAATACAGGGTATTCCGCAGGCCTTTTTGCCGTGGGTCGTGAAGCCTCCTCACGGACCTACGGGCGCGCAAAAGAAATCGGCGAATCCGTTGCGGCGGACCTTCTTCAAGCCCTGCCGCAACTGAAGCCAGAGGAAGGGGCCGCTTTGAGGGTCGCCTGCACGCGCATCGGCGCCGAGTATTACAGGGAGCCGCATGTGGAGGAATTTGAATTGCGGTGTGCATCGGTGCGATCCTTTCTGGAAACGGCGAAGGCCGGGTGCTACTCGCGCGAATTGACCGATGCCTTGGAAATCGAGCTTGCGTATCTGGGGTTTGCGAGGGAGCGAAATCTTGAGAATGCCGGTGAAAAACGCTCCTACGAGCTGGAACTCAATGCCGCAAGGCTCGGCGACATGCTTGTGGCTGGGTTTCCGGGCGAATTTTTTGTCAATACAGGGCTGGAATTGAAGCGCCAATTTCCCGACAGGGTTGTGCATTGCATGACCATGACCAATGACTACCAAGGCTACTTTCCTCCTTGCCAGGCTTTTGAGGAAGGCGGGTATGAGCCGCTCACCGCTCGATTCGCGCCAGTGACCGCAGAGGACTGCCTGCACCAACTCGCGCTTTTACTTCGCTCGCTGGGTTGATGCCTTGCTACCCGTGCGAATGAAGGCCAAGTGAATGAGCCACAATAATGGATTTGCCAAAAGCTGCATTTGCCGCAGATCAAGCATCACCGGTTTACTTGCAATGTGATGGTTTACTCCGACCCATCCCCCAAAATACTCCAAATTCTATGCCTTTAAAATTCTGTGATGTTTCCTCCGTAGTCCGCAGCCCGGAAGAGGTCAACCGCTTGTTCCCTTGGCTGCGAAGCGACCTGTTGAGGGGGATTCCTCATTTCATTTCTCCGGCATGGACCTCGGACAGGAGCAAGTTCGATGCAGCGGAATATGCCAAAACCTGGAAGCGAATAGGCTTTGATTCCGTCACGCTCCTCACAGTCCATCACGATGGCTACTACCTCTACCCCTCCGAATACACTCAGAACAAACCCGACCGGGATTATTTCGGGGAACAAGTGGAGGCTTGCGCCAAGGAAGGCATCCGCTCCATTGCCTACTATTCTCTGACCTTGAACAGCCTTGTCGGGGGCGAACACCCGGAATGGAGAATCCGCGACCTGCATAACCGGGTTTTAATTCCGGACCACCGCTACTTTTTTCACTATGATTGGCTGTGTGTGAACAGTCCGTTCCGGGATTTCGCCATTGCGCAAATCATGGAAATCGTTGGGAAGTATCCGGTGGATGCCGTGTGGTTGGACATTCTTTACCTTCCCCCGCATCCTCCCTCCAATTTTCTGGAACCAGGGCAGGACACCTGCTTTTGCGAGCACTGCCACCGCGCTTATGCCCGGTTCTACCAAGGGGAAAACCTATTCGATGCGCTCGGTTCGCCCAGGCACGATGAATTCCGGGCGGAGAGCTATCGGCGGTTTCTCTTCGATCTTAAATCCGCACTCCTTTCCGCAGACCGCCCGTTGGCCTTGACATTCAATGGCGCGGGCCGACGCAGGGGTGCGTTTTACGACCGGGTGGATGAGATTGCCGACTGGTGCAGTGGGGAAGCCCACAACAACGCGACGCGCAGCATTTTCAGCAAGGTTCTCACCCAAGACTCGTTGCCTATGGAGTTGATGAGCTGCTCGGAGCTCACATGGTCCCACAATGTCTCCAAGCCGACCCACTTGGTGAAACTCGAGGCGTTGAACACCCTCATTCATGGCGGGACCTATACACTCGGGATCAACCACGCTCCAGATGGTCGCCTGCAGCAGGGCAATATCGAGCGGTTGGTGCAGTGGGGGGCTTGGATTAAAAAACTGGCACCGAAACTGCGCGAGGGAAAGATGCTCAGCGAGGTTGGCATTTTGGAAGCCGGCCAACCACTCTTGAACAATGGCGGGAATTTGATTCGTTGGACTGAATTTCTCGCACAGGGCCATTTCTTGTTTTCCATCGAGCGCAGCTTGGAGTGGGGCAGTTGGCCCCGTTGTATGATCGTTCCCCGGGATTTGCGGATTGATAAGAAGATCGCCGCAAGCCTGCGAAACTATGTTCGGGAAGGCGGGCGGCTCTTGGTGGAAGGTCCCTTGGCCCGCGCGCACGGGAGCGGCGGCTACATATTGGAAGATCTTCTCGGGGTCCAGGCCGACGGTGAACTTGAAGGCCATGCCTTCTACCTGCAACCGGTCGACGCGGTCTCCAACGGCCTGATTCCGCAGGAACCCGTTTATTTCCAGTGCGGCAAGGCATCCGTGATGCGCAACCTTGGCGGGACGGTGCTTGCCGATCTTGTTCCGCAATTTTTCGACAAGGTTCGGTTAACGGACATCCAGATCGCACCGAACTACCCGGCGCGGCCCGATCAAGGCCCCTTCCATCCGGGGGTTGTTTTGAACTCCTACGGGAAGGGTGAGGTGCTCTCAACCGCCCTGGCTCTGACATGTCCGAACGGGGAAAAGGATCGCCACCCTTGGCCGCGCATTTTCACCTCCAACCTGGTCCGCCACCTTCTGGGAGGAAGGCAGGCTGTTGATTTTCCCGGCCACGAGGCGGTGGAAGTGGTTGCCAAGCAGAGCGACGAGGCGGTGGTTCTGCATTTTTTGAACCACTACTACGATGCCGGCGATTTCATTTCGGGAACCGGTGAGGCCGTTACGATCAAATCTGTTCGCATCGCCTTGGACAAAGAGTTTTTTCAAATAGGCGAGGCCAAGTCCGCGCAGAGCGGCAGCGGAGTTTTGGCGCTCGAGTCGGCGGGGAAAATTTCAAACATGGCGCTCCCAGACCTGGGGGTTTATGATTGCATCACGATTCCCTTGCCCAAGGCGCGACCTCGGGAGGAACTTGCCTTAGCAACCGGGCAATACGGTGCTGTGTTGGCGGGTTCCACCGCCGCACAATGACAGAGCCTCTTTCCTCCGAGTGAAAAAAATACTGCCACAAGTCGAGCTTTGCGGCGGAGGAATCTTTCGGATGTCTGGTCCGGTGGGGAATTCCTATGCGCTTGTGGAATCAGGTTGCGCGCTGTTGATCGATCCGGTTGGTGAATGGAGCCGGCAAGACCTGGCGAAAATCGGAGCCTCTTCGGTGGATGCGGTTTTGCTGACACGCCCATCGGCCGAGCGCTTGGAGAACAACCGGAAATGGAAGTGCCCGGTCCACCTGCCTTCAACAGCCGCGCCGTTGCTCTCCGGCGGGGCATTGGCCTCGCGCCTTCGCCCGGCTCTGCGCACACCAATCTCCCCATTTTACGATCCCCCGCGGTCGTTGCCGGAAAATGTGGTTTTCGATTTGGCCGAGGGGAGAGACTTCCACTGGCAAAACCATGCATTCTATTTTCTACAGACTCCGGGGCACACCGAGGCGGCCCTCTCGATCCTGCTGCCCTTCGCGAGAAGCCTGGCGTGTTTTTGCGGGGACGCTCTTTGCGAGAGGGGGGCCTATTGGAAGCCACACCATCTGGAGTGGGACCACTGGACTTCGAACGGAGCAAGGGCTGCCCTGCGTGGGCTGGACCGGCTCGCGAACATTCCGCTAACCATGCTGTTTCCAAGCCATGGGGAACCGGTTCAGCGCTCGGTGGTGGCCTCGGTGCGGCGCGTCCGCCGCAATTTGGAGGCTTGGACGACCGCCAAGGAGGCGTTCGTGGATGGGGTGAGGGTGGAGCCATGGCCCGGGGAAGTGCTTGGCTGCGGAGTGCGCCGGATGCTGCCTCACCTATACCATCTGGGGGCTAGCGCCTACATGGCTGTCGGGAACTCGAACGACGCAGTCCTTATCGATGCAGTCCCTGCACACGCGGAGCAGGTGGAATGGTTGATCAAGCAACTTTCCATTTCGCATTTCACCGCCACCGCAACGCACTACCACTGCGACCATGCCGACGGCCTTGGGCATTGGCGTGAAACCTTGGGTGCCAAAATCGCCCTTACCAAGCCTGTGGCGGATATCGTGTGCGATCCCCACCGCTGGGGCCACTTACCTTTCCTTTGCGAGAGACTGGCCCGGAAACCGGATTTCCATCCCGCCATGGGAAAAAGTTTCCCGGTGGGCAGCCTCAAACTCGCTTGGCACGGCCTGCCGGGGCAAACATTCCACCACGACGGCATTCTGGTCGAATTGGACGGTGTGTTGGTTCTCTTCAGCGGGGACAATTTCTTTTTTCCCCTGAGATACAACGGCACGGGCGGTTGCAGCCACGCGAATGGAAGCACGCCCGAGGACTACGCCGCCTCGGCTGGAAAGGTCATGCGGTGGAAGCCCCGGTTGATCGCGGCCGGCCACGGGGCTGCTTTTCGATTCTCCCGCGTCTATTTCCTCGCAGTGCAAAAGTGGGCCAGTCTCTACCGCCAGGCGCTCGGCCGACTCAGGCATCCGTCGGATGCCTCTGGTTACTTCGCACCTCGAAATTCCAAGGCTACCGAATGAGTCGCTTTTTGGAAGCGATGGGGAAAAAAACACGACTTTTTTTTCGCATGCCGGCATAAATCGTCCCATGCAAACGCCCCGCCTTGATCCCCTCCCCCGCTTGCTCTGCTTTCTCGTGGCCGCACTTCTTACACTGCCAGCGGGAATCCTGCAGGCCGAAGCGGGGCAACCCGAAATCCAGGCGCTCCAGATTCCCGAAGCGCCGGACATGGATGGGCGGCTGGATGAATCCTTCTGGCAAAACGCGGAGGCGGCGGGCCATTTCCACCTTTTGCAGGGGGATGGCAAGCGGCTGCAGGACACAACTTTCCGATTGGCTTACGATGATGCGTGGCTCTACATCGGTGTGGATTGCAAAAACAAAGATCTGCGCGCCCTGCAGCCGAGAGTGAAGGGACGCGACAAACAGGCCGGCAGCGATGAATCCGTAGAGATTTTTTTGGATCCCGGCACTGATGGCGGGACCTATTTCCACTACATGTTGAATTTCGGCGGGGCGAGGGACGAGCGCAGGTCCGCAAATTCGAATGTCGACAAGCAATGGGACACCCCCTGGCAATCCGCCGTGAGCGTTCGCGACGACGGTTGGAGCGCCGAGGTCGCCATCCCCTTGTGTGTGCTGGCAGCCTACGGGGAAATGGACGGTGTGCGCTTGAATGTCGCCCGCAACCAGCGGATTCCCGTCATCGATTCGCAGAATGTCGTGCTCGAGGATCATTTGCAGTTTAGTTCTTGGGCGCCCGTGCAGACGGGATTCAACGAAACCGGTCAATTCGGCCGGATCAAAGGTTTCCCGGCGGGTTTGAAGCCGCGGGTTCCCTTGCTGGCGGGGCTGCACAGCGCGCGGGTCAAGCCCTACCGCATCGAAAACGGGCAGGCCTTCTACGAGGTGGAGGCGGAAGTTCGTGGGTTCACGCCGCAGGCCGGCGAGGCTGTGCTCACCGTCCAAGACCAGCCGGCCCAAGGCGCCGCGCGGGAGATCGTTCAGCAAATCGCCTTGAAGGGCGAGTCCACGGCGGTGGCATCCATCATGGTGCCGGTGGAGGGCCTCGGGGAGCGCCGCGTTTCCTTAAAATTGGGTGCCGCAGGCCGGAAAGAGGTTTTTGAACTGCTGGAAATCGAGGACCTCTCGCCGCTGAATGCCATGTCCGCATTCCTGGACCGCAATTACTACACCACCGAGAAGGAAGCCTTTGTGGTTTGCCGTATCCTCCTGCCTGACGAAGCCAGAAAAGGAGCTGTCCTACAAGTGCGCAAAAAAGGGGGCGTGGTGCTTGCGGAAAGCGGAGTTTTAAAGTCCGAAAACCGGGTGCCTGTGCCTTTGGCGGATTTGCCAGAAGCCGCCAACCCCCTTGAGGTCGTTCTGGCCGGGGAGGATGGCAAGCCGCTCTTCACAGTTCCGATGGACCTGGTCAAGCGCAAGCCGAATCCCGGCATGGAGTGGAAGATAAATCGCGAGCAGCGGATTTTGCTCAACAATGGCAAACCATTTTTCCCCTTCGGAGTCGTGGGGGAAGGTCGCGGGGACGGGGCTACCCTCGAAAAAATAGCCGCCGCCAACCTCAACACGGTGATTGCATGGGTTCCTAACACCACCCCGGAGCAAATGGCGGAATTGGCCTCGACCGCAGGACACCACGGTCTCTTTCTCGTGGCTCATCCAGACCTTTGCGGGACCCAACCGGAGGAATGGGATGCCCACAAGCGCTACAGCGGTCCCCTGCTGGAAAAGATTAAGCGCTACACATTGGGCGGACCGCTCCGTGGAATCATCAATGTTCCGATCACCGTGGCCGAGCGCGATGAAATCTACGGGGAATATTACAAAAAAAACATCGGGCGATACATGCAGGCCATCGCCGCGGTAAAGGACCAGTCAAGCCTGGCCGCCTATTTCATCATGGACGAACCGATGCAGGAACAACTCCTCGGCGAATACAAATTCGGCCGGGATTTTTACAAACGCATCAACGCCGCCGACGGCTACCACCCGGTGATGGTGAACTACTCCAGCTACATTCCCGAGGGAGACCACTATGTGGACTGGTGCGACATTCTGACAACGGATCCCTACTGGGTTCCGCCGGCAGCCGCAGGCACACGCACCACGCCAAACCATGTAAGCAAGATCGCCTGGCTCACCAAGGAAAGGGCTCTCCCAAGGCGGCAGGCGGTCTGGCAGATACTCACCGGATCTCGATGGAGCCGTTGCCGCAAGCGTCCGCTGAACGAAGCGGAAATCCGTGCCCAAACCTATCTGGCGGCCATCCACGGGGCCGCCGGCATTTTTTACTTCCACCACGACTCCATACGACCCTTGGCGTGGGATGCCATCCGGCGGCTTGGCGGCGAGTTTCAGACCTTGGCTCCCTACCTGACAGGGTCTGGCGTGAAGCACTCGGTCTCAAACCAAAGGGCCGTTCTGGAGGCCAAGGGCGGGCTGCCGGAATTCCAACCGAGTCCCTTCAATCCGATCAAGGAAGAATATCCCGATGTCCAATCCGTGTTGTTGAGCAACGGGGATGGGGATCTTTTATTGCTCGCCGCAAACAGCCGCCACTATCCGGTCGATTGTCGGTTTCAATTGGCGGGGCTCCAAGCTGCCGCCGGTTTGTTCGGCGGGGAGGTTCCCGTGCGCGGCGGGGAATTTTTGGAAACCATCGAGCCCTACGGAACGCGGGCGTGGAAACTCGCGATCCCCAAGCTGAAAGAGCCGGTCGCCTTGAATGTATGGCAAACCGTCCGCAAGGAGGATTTGGCCAACCGCGAAACCGCTTGGGCCCATGAGTTCCGTCCCGGAAAAAAGAATTGCCTGCCCAATTCTGGATTCGAGGATTCCTCCGCAACGGACTGGGTGGACTATTGCATGCTCTCACCAGGGGGCTCACTGCAGAAAGGGGAGGCGTTCCAAGGTGTGCGCACCGTGCGACTGGAACACACGGGGGGGCGTGCATCCGAAAACCTTCAGATGTTTTGCGATCCCCAAGAGAACGCGCCGCGCAAATACACATTCTCGGTTTATCTCAAAGGAAGCCGGAATGGGCTGAAAGCCTGGCTGCGCGGCACCCACCTGAACGGCGAGAAAGAGCACGGAGAAAACTTGACGGTCGAACTTTCGACCGAGTGGCAACGCTTCTCGATCACCGGCGTGCTCCCGCCAAAGTCATCCGAAGCAATTTTTGAAATTCGCTTGAATGAACCCGGCACGCTCTGGGCGGATGCAGCCCAGCTCGAGCGGGGCGACGAACCCACGACCTATGAAGATTAGCCATCTGGTGTTGAAAACAGCCCAGTGCGGTTTTTTTGCGGCATTTTGCCTTGCCGTGTTATCCATCCCGCCCCGTGTGGCGCTTGCATCCGGCGACGCCCTCCTGGTTGAACCGGCGGGGCCCTTGAAAAACGGAGGCTTTGAATCAAAAGGGGACTGGCAACTGCAGGGGGCGGTGGTTTCCCCCGGGCAGCCGCGCGGCGGGGAGGCTTGTTTGGAAATGTCCAGCGACTCCGCCAAGAGTTCGACGGCCCTGCAGTTTGTCAACCTGGAGCCGGAGACTTGGTATGTGTGCGATTTTTACTACCGCATCACTGGCGCCCCGGGATTGTTTCAAATGCGATTCATGTCGGATAACGGCGGCGGTGGACATGGCATACCCGCACAAATTTATTACTGGGACGCGTGGCAGCAGGATTCATGGGCAAAGGGGACACAGCATGTTTATTCCGGCCACGGAGGCCCCTGCGAGTTGGAGATCCGCATGTTTCCCCTGAGTGGGAAAACCGCCGATGGATCGCAGGACGCCACGCTTTTCCTCGACGACATCGCCCTGAGGCCGATGTCCAAGCAGGATATCGGTGCCGAGTTGCTGGAAAACGGGGGCTTCGAGAATGGGCAGGTAGGCAGCCCGCCGCCCGGTTGGGTGGTTCCGCAAGGCATCCCCTCAGGCTCCCTCGCGATGCAATTGACCGGCTCGCAATTCCACACCGGCAACAAGGCCTTGGAAGTCCAGTTGACCGGGACAAGCTCCACACGTGCGGTGCCGCTCGCGGCCACAGCCGGTTTGCGCAGGCTTGCCGTTGGCCGGAACTATGTTTTCACCATCCGGGGCAAGGCCAGCCGCCCCATCAAGACCAGCTTTTCGGTTTGGGGACCGGTGCGCGCCCGCCGGGATGTGGAACTCACCACCGATTGGCAGGAATTCCGCATGGATTTGAATGTTTCCCCCGAGGAACAGGCTTCCAACCCCAACCACCCCTCCTTTCAGGTGCGGATCATGGCCGAACCCGGGACCGAACCGGCGACCCTTTGGTTCGACGATGCCAGCCTGCGCCAAGCCCGCCCAAAAACCTCCCCGTGACCGCGCCCGCCTGTAGAAACCCGAAAGTGCCGATTTCCTGCCAAACTCAAATTTTCCTTTTATGAAAAAACTAAAAATTGCCGTTGCCGGGCTCGGACGGACCGGGTGGCGCAACCACCTGGCGAACCTGGCCAAACTCCCGGACCTCTACGAAATTTGCGGGGTCTGCGATGCGATGGAATCCCGCCGAAAAGAGGCGGAATCCACCTTCGGGTGCGCATCTTACGCAAACCTCGAAAGCATGCTGCGGGAGGATGGGATCGAGTGGGTCGTGGTGGCGACCCCACAAATCCTCCACCACGAACAAACCATCGCCGCATTGCGTGCCGGCAAAAATGTGATTTGCGAAAAGCCCATGGCCGTTAACAGCAGCCAAGCCGAGGAAATGGCTGCGGTCGCTTCGGAAACCGGGCGCCACCTCACGGTATTCCACAACCTCCGCTATGCCCCGGATTTCGCCTTGGTCCGGAAGGTGATTTCAACCGGGAAGCTCGGCCGCATCCTCATGGTAAAAATCCATCGCAACGATTTCTCGCGGCGCTGGGATTGGCAAACACTCAAAAAATTCGGCGGCGGCAACCTGGCCAACCAAGGCCCGCATGTCCTCGACCACGCCCTTTGCCTGATGAACACGACCGAACCCGGAATCGTCGCCCGCGCCGAAGCCGCCGTGACGCTGGGCGATGCGGACGACCATGTCAAAATCCTGCTCCATGCCAAATCAAGCCCCCTCGTGGATATCGAAATCTCCAGCGCCGACGCCACCGGGGCCGACCGCTGGAAGGTCTATGGAACCAGCGGCGGGCTGGTGGGCGATGGCGTCCAATTCCAATGCAAATATTTCGACCCTGCCGAATTGCCGGAGCGCACCGTCCAGGAAACCCCGCCTTTGGATAGGACCTACAATTCGGAGACCATTCCGTGGCGCGAGGAATCGCTGTCCCTCACGGAGGCGGAGGTGACGCGCCCCTTGCCCTTGGACTACTACACCGACTTGCACAGGGCGATCTGCAACGGCAATCCGCCACCCATTTCCACCGCGCACGCCCTCGCCATCATGCGCCTGATGGACCGGGTTTGGGAAACCGCGATCTGAGCAAAACCTAATCGGTTCTCAACTTCGTGCCGTCGGGCAGGGCGTTGGTTGAAGCGGGTCGCGGACACCACCTCACGCTGTAGTCCGCGAACAGGATAGGGGTTTGGCTTGATCCATGCCGCGCGTAGTCGATTGTTTCTGCGCGCACGAAGATTCCATTGTTGCGCCCACCAAATGTGAAAAGCCCCGTATGCGGTTTGTAGGCGTTGTTGCCGATAAAGTTGTTGATTTCGGCCAACAAAATCGTTTTGGGTGCAGAGGTCACCACTACCACCTTTCTGCCCGCAGTTTCTTCATTGAAGCCATAACTCAACGACCTGGCCGGATGTTCCGGATAAAAATGGCGCGTGCCAGGGCTCCAAAAGATCGTGGGATTTTTGTTCCGGCGACCATCATAATCGCCTGCAGAGGTTGAATATCCCAAGTAGGGCATGATCTGCACATCCCATTGACCCCCAATTCCATTCCTCTCCACTGCAGTCGCACCTTGAGGATTTCCTGCGGATTGTGGAAACGCCCCGTTGTTGTCCCCGGAGTAGGCAGCGATCCCGGAACCAATCTGCCGCATGTTGGCAATGCTTTTGGCTCCATTCCCGCGCTTCTGCATGCCTCCGATCATTGGTAATGAAATGGCCGCAAGAATTGATACCAAAACCACCACCGTTAAAATCTCAATCAAAGTAAAACCACCCGCCGCTCGTTTCATTTTTTCAATCGTATGGTGTTTGGTGATGGACGAATTTGAATCTCGTCATCCTCATTCGAAATCAGGGAAAGATAACATTTGATTTCTTCAAAAACAAAAAAAGCGACTGATTCACTTCGCCTGTTAATACGAGTTTTCAAAGTGTCAAAATCGTCCCCTTTGTGATCCGTGCTTGAACAGCACTATCCCGCCGGTCTTTTCATCTTGGATCCGATTGCAGCGCTTTACTCATACGTATGAGCTTGCTATTTCCAAAAGGCGAACCCAGACTTTGCATGTGCACTATTCATCGGCTCCAACCCAGAAGCAGATCGCGGAGCATCTTGGGGTTTCCCAGGCGCTTGTTTCCCGCGCGCTCTCCGGGCGGGCGGCGGAAATCGGGGCGTC